>LAZR01000298.1_pt1 | contig 46192 bp, 91 predicted proteins | sample 329461 | NCBI WGS metagenome assembly LAZR01 (sample SAMN03002196, study PRJNA259156) | marine sediment metagenome | biome: sea floor; feature: Hydrothermal impacted sediments; material: marine sediment; isolation source: Loki non-amplified sample from Loki's castle hydrothermal vent sediment ...
CGTAATCGGAGTACAGGTTTGAGAGTCTTTGGCATAATAAAATCACCATAAGCATCAATTACTGTTCCCTGGAATGAGTTGACATATCCATCTGCAAGTAAAATGTGGTCATAGTATTGAAGTGGGTTGTGATAATATCTGGGGAGTAGTGGAATGTTAGAACGTCTGTATTGTTTCAGTAAAGTCTCAAGTCTAGTGTAAGTTTGCTCTCTCTGTTTTTGATACACTTCACCAGAGAATTCAAATCTGTCTTTGTCAGTTGTAAGAAAATCATCATTGGAAGGTTCTGCTTTGATGAGATAATTGTTTTTCTTTTCTACTTCAGCAGTGTAGGGAACTGTTGCCATGTTTGGCTGATAGGTTCCATCCTTCAGACTGTTTATCATAGTTTTTCTAGTTCCTGAAAGGTTGGCGGAATTCAGATTTGGGAAATAATCAAACTCTAGTTCTTTGGCCTCTCCCAGAGACATGATGTTAATGTGAGGTCCTTTGGGATCTATCTCCTCAATGGTAGACTTGCGTTTCTGAGTCTTAATCCATGGTTTGGTAGTTGATTTTTTAGCAACTGACTTTTTTTTAGATACAGTCTTTTTCTTGGCAGCCAAGCAAATTGTCTACTCTAGTCTACATTTAAAGAGTTACGGTGATGCCCATTTTACGTGCCCGTTGATATAATTTGCCACATCTCCAAGAGCACGTATCTTGATCTTTATGGATGCACTCAAATGAATCTCCACATTGCTTGCAGATCAGTAGATGTATTGAACTCATGTTTGGTCCATCAATTTGTACTGATAGTCATGGATACAAGTCATCTTGGCTTTGTTGTTATCGTTCCAGTCTTCATGGATTTGCTTAATTTTTTCTAATGATACTTCCTCGTGACTTATCTCCCATGGACATTTGGAACAAGTAACTAGATAGGTTAGAATCTTTGGTGGTGTATCTAGTAGGAGTTGCTTGAGTTGCCATGATACATGTGGATTTGAGTAGACTAGGTTCTTTGCAAATGCAGTAATTTTATCAAGTTTTTCTTTGTTATCTAGAATGACTTTCATTGTTGGATCGTGGACTCCATCCCAGTCTGTGCCATCATCAGGCCAGTCTTTTAGATTAAATTCAGGCATTATTCATCCTCCTTTTTATCATCTTGATGAATCATAAAGCAATAATTACAAACCTCATCTGCTGCACCATCTGTACTTCCACAATATTTACATTTGACAAGCCCAAATTCATCTCGTTCCATTATTCCTTCTCCTGTGAGTCTAGTATTTCTTTGAGTTTGTCTAGATAATAAATTCCAAAATGTCTAGGTTCTTCATCTCTTAATTCTTTAATATTTACATAAACTTCTCTAAATCGTTTTGATTCACTATTACAATTTTTAATGTCTTCTTTTAAAGATTCAATGTATAATTTATCAAGATGTTTATTATCCTTTATCTTCTCTAGTATCTGTTTGAGATTATCACGCTCTGTTAATGGGTTGACACATTTACACTGATTATATCTTTCATCACTATTATGACATTGTTGAATTTTGGCAGACTCATTTTTTCCATAATGTGAATTTATATCATGATTGCAATTAATACACTCTTTATAAAGTGCTTGAGCAAGTATGTGATTATATTTGCTGTTATCCTCTTTGAGTTGTTTGTTTTCTTGTTCTAAATCTATAATTTTGAAAGATTGTTCCATTTTCTCTTTCTCCAATCTAGTAGCATATTCAGCAGATGTTCCATTAGAACAGGATAAATTGCATTCTAAATTCCATAATTCTGCTTTCTCTAATTCTCCCTCTATTTTGTTTCTTAATTCAAAGTGTTCAATGCCTTCTTCATCAGTAATCTCTCTACTAGATAATTCATCTAATCTGTCTAGGTCTTTGTTAGTCATTTCCTAACACCTCTTTTTTTATATCTTTTAGAAACCTACATTCAGCACAAACTTCATCAAGACCATCAGCACAACCAATACAAGGACAAGTCATTTCTGCTCTCCTAGTATTGATTGAAGAATGGTTTTCACTTCAAATCCTTGAAAAGTTTCACTCCATTGTAGAGTTTCAAACTTCTCTTTCAATCTCTCTACTATCTCTTGATTCTCTAGGATTTGTTTCATATTATGTACTAGTTTTGAAATAGAATCATGATATCCATATTGAGTTAATTCTTTGTTGTGATCATACCAAAAATGTTCTATCAATTTCTTATCATCTTCTGTTAGTTTGATTCTTTCAGTCATGGTAATTTCCTATTTTATTTTCTACTAACCATCTAACAGTTTCATCATTGTCTTTACAGTCAGGACAACTGCACCAATGATGATCTGTGTACATATGTAAACAATCACAATCGTATAGATGTTCCATTGTTTCAGAATCAAAAACCTCAATATCATCAGCACTCATTGAACTTTGTACAAGATTCTTAATGAAAGCAAATCTATCTAAAGAAGCAGATTGTAAATAGCCCCCTGAACCGTAAGATCCTTCACTCCATCCAACATAGATTTTTACCATGTTTTCTAGTCACAGTGGTATTATTTATCAGTACCCATTGGGCACTATCTTTAATAAGGGCACATTCCTATGGTACCTATGGGAAAAACACTATTTTTAGAGAATGGATTAAGCAAATGTAATGATGGTGATACGTGTTTTATTCAATGTTTTTATCCAAATTGCTTTGCTGAACACAAATTTGTAGAAGTTGCAGACAGAGTATCTATGTGTGAGATTCTAAAAGAACAATCAATTTTTTCAAGGGCGTTGTGAGATTAATGGGTAGAGTTACGGACACTACAATTGCAATATCTTCATCCACACGTACAAGATTAAGGACGTTTGGAAAAATGGGAGATACTTTTGAGGATGTATTGATTAGTTTGATGGATGAAAAGGAGAAGAAAAAATGACTATACAAGAATGGTTAAAACTAGTAGATGCAAGTTGGTACGGCTCTAGTAAAGGAATGTCTACTGCTGAATTTTACAGGAGACAGTTAGTAAAATGAAAACTCCAATTACTGACTGGTTCATTAGAAAGGGTGTATTGATGGATCCTGTTGTAATAGAATTTATGGAAGCAACAAACAAGATGGAAGTTAAATTTAAGATGGAACTATTAGAGATGAATGTGATAGAAAATGAATAGATTACACAAACTCTACTATAGAATATTCTACAAGGATGTAGAGTTTGATGAGTTTGATTCTAGTTACTATGGATTCTTCTCTAATGGTGAGAGACTACATGGAATTATTCTAGGTCATAATCCCATACGTGTAACTAATCAACCAGAGAGAAATTGTGGAATTTACATGTGTAATGGTTGTAAGAAAGAATATAACCAAACTTGGACTGCGGAGAGTTTGGTGAAATAATATGGAATTTGTAGCCAACGAGGATGGTAAATTAATCCTTACAGTTGTGAGTGCTGATGGAGTAGATTGCCAAACATTTGAAATATTTGTTAAAAAAGGTGTAAGATATGATGCTGATTTTAGCGGTTCTGTATGGTGGAAAGAATGAGGAAAGACGCAAAATGGTATATTGAGGGTTCCAATGTGGAGAATTTTATTCAACCTACATGTTTTGTTTGTAGACTGCCTGTAGACTGTATTGTAGAAACTCCGTGTGAGACCACTCTTCATACTAAATGTTTCAACGAAGTAAAAAATGAAATGAAGGGAAATTAAAATGAAGAAACAAGCTGTTCTAGTTAGAGTTCCAGGATTACAGGCTTATGATAAAGCATTCAAAGCACTGATTGGTGAGAAGATTCAAAAGGTTTTACAACCTATGTTTGATAAGGAAGTAGTTGTGTTAGTAGTTAATGAGGATATACATTTTATGGATGAAGCAGATATTAGAGATTTGATTGATACTATGGAGAATTTGATTAAATGATTAGATTAGAGGTTAGTCTTCTACGTGTAAAGAAAATTAGAACCATACAGTGGATTCCAGATGGCAAAATCCATTTATTAAATCTCAAAAAATTTGAGTTCATCAATCCTAAAGAGTACAAGTATATTGAGATTATTATTAATAGTAAAAGGTTTGGTTTCTAATGACGATTAGTATTCCACTAACCAAAAAAGAGTTTGAGAAGCTCAAAGAGGATGCCAACAGTTACAAGAATTGGTTAAAGTACGTTGACAACAGAGGTTGGACAGATATTTTGAAGGAACCACTCAAAATAAAAGAGATAATGGACAAGATCAAAGCTGATGTCAGATACTATAAGGAGTTGAATAATGGACTGAATCAAGCATGTGATCTTCTCAATGAAAAAAAGAAGAAACTGCTTGAGGAAGTAGAGAAGTGGAAAAAATCCAGTGATGATTTTAGAAAAGATCTTGTTGAATCAAACAAACTACATGTGAAAAAGGCAGCAGAAATCAAACAACTCGAAGAGGATAACGGTAAGAATGGAATCACTATAGCTCAACAAGATTCTAAAATCAAACGTCTCATAAAGGAAGTAGAGTCTCACAAAGGAACTGGTATTATGATAGAAAAGGAGAATCAGATTCTCAAGAGACAAAAGAAAGTACTCCAAGATGAAATACAGGTAGTACAAAAAAAGTATGAGGCAGTAAAGCAGAAACTAGAAGAGATGTCAAAGCCTACAGAAACTTGGGGTGAAAAATTTGCTAGAGAAGCTCAAGAGAAATGAGTGGTTACTTTCCTGCAGATACATCAATTTGTAGAGCATGTAATAGAAGATTATCAGATCATTCAGGAGTTAAACTAACTATTTGTGCAGCATATCTTACACTAAAGAGATTTCAATAGATACTCTGTTGCTTCCTCTGCACTGTCAAATGTATTTTCAATAATGTCTTCACCATCTTGGTAAGTTTCCTCATCCTCAAACTGAATGTAGGTTTCATAACATTATAAAATATTCTATAATCTAATTAGTCTGACACTAATATCTTCTATTGTAAAATTACCAGCAGTATCTTGATTTTCCAAAACCAGACATACTTTATCGCCTGATGCAATATCGACAATACTACAACCAGCTACAGTCCTAAAATCCCCACCAGTACCAAATTTGCTGGTTCTTTTTGTACCTACAACTTTATCTGCATTACGATATATTTCAAAATCAAATGTTTCGTTATTAGTTGCAGTTGTACCACTTAGAGAATAATCTATAGCATAAGCACCCACAGCAATATCATTTACAGATAACGTTGCTGGCTGGTCCATTGTTCCAGTGTCTGTTGCAGTAAATACAGCAGTAACAGTATAAGTTGTTGTAGTGGGGACTGTCTTTACTACAAAAACGCCTTCGTATGCAGCATCAGATAAATTAGAATGAGTAACAATATCACCTATTGCAAGACCATGAGTTCCAGTTGTAGTTACTGTAATGTCACCACTTCCAGCATCTGCTATACTAGCAATAGGGAAAGATGTTCCAGCTCCTCCAGCATCAAATACCCAGCCTGCTACATCACCCATCACCAGACCAGCAGAATGATAGCCTTGCACATTGTTCTGTGCTGCTATAACAAATGCATCACTATTATCTTCATCATGCATTTCTGCATGAAATATTTCAGTAGACGCTTCAATTTTCCAAGTAGTTGATGAAAAGCTAATAAATTCAACCTGTTCATTTGTTTCAAGTTGAGTTGAAATATTAATTCCATTTCCTAAATCATCACCAGATGCTGGGAATATTTGTAATGTATTTGCACCATCATTTACTATTGTAGTTTCTCTACCAGCTACTGCCTCAGGTAAAGTTACAACATCATCTAAATTTGCTACTACACTTACTTCATTAAGATCAGAAACTAATGGTTGTTGTCCTTGTGTTTGTGTGGTACTAGCTGTAATTCCAGCTGTTACAGATTTTAATCCATCTCCACTTTTAATTCTAGTAGCACCCAAACAATTCACCTAATTAACACTCACAATTCCTGCCAGTGTTGTACTCATTCCAGCAGTTTGCCTTCTTACCTTAATTCTAATTGCTGTACTCTCTGGAGAAATATCAACAATGTCATCTATGGAAATATTATCTACTCCGCCTGCAAAAGTAGCTCCACTTACTGCCAATCTAGTTCCATTACTTGATGCTAAAGTAACTGCATTTCCAGCACTTCCTATTGCAGTGGATGTAAGTGTAACAACACCAGCCACATTTGCTGCTGTAACATCTGCTAGCGTTCCTTGTCTAGTATCATTAGTTATAGAATCTACCAAATCTGCTGCATCTACAGTATCAGTTCCATCAATCGAGAATTGAGTATTGTTTGCTTTCACACCAGCTACGGCTGTGTAAAGATTTCCATTAATTGTTAGAGTATCACCAGCTAAGACAGATGCCAAAGTTGCAGTTCCAAATGCAGCTACTAAAGCCAATACATCTGTGTTTGCTTTAATTTCTTGGTCAAAGTCTGCCTCCAGTAAGCTAGAAAGAAGTTTGAACTCTTTTCTTGCTTTTTCAATTTTAAAAGTAAGTGGATTTACACCAGTGTTCTCAATCTCGAAGTGCATGTTATCGAGTCCCTTTACGTTGTACACCCTATCGAGAACCGTAGAATCTGGATCTGTGGAGTAGCTGTCTTGATCAACTGCAATTGCTCCAGTTTGCAGTAGAGCATCAGCATATTGTGAGTTTCCACTAATTGGACCTCTCTCTCTGATAGTAAGTTCAGTCAATAATTTGAGTTAGAGTATTAGTAAATAAAGTATATGATTGAAAGCCTGTAAGTTGTCTACTCTATTGGGTTTGTGTTTCCACGCTGCCCTCACGCCACGCTTCAGAATCAACAGGTTACATTGATTCCCCTTACAGACATCTCTCCTCCTTTCAATGCAACCTCATTGGAAGCACAATTCCGAGTGTACGTGCATATGTACAGTTCAGAGAGACTTGATTAGAGAAGGGCACACTAGAATAAAAATATTGCAGGCATCAATGGTTTCAAACTTCTAAAGCCTGGAGGTATTAGATAATATTGTTTTCTCTACTCCGCTTATCCTATTTCCTCTTCTAGCCTGCAACAGTTAAAGGGTCAACAGACGTAATATGGTTGTAGGTTGAATAAATGAGTTTAGTATGGTAACTGAAAAGCAGAACTGCCTGAAGGTATTTCTGATATATCCCCCATAGCTCTCTTCTCTACATCATCGTAATCGTCATACATTGTATCCTGTATGGTATCAAATGCTTTCTGGTCGTTCTTGCGTTTCTCATATCCCAGATTCTTTTGCTGGAACTCCATTACAGCATCCAGGGAAAGTTCCCAACCATGTACCAAGTCGTTGTGCTTTCCAGCAGGATGTCCAAATGATATCCTGCCACTGTCTGTCGAAGTAACTAATTCGTGCATCATCTCTTTCTTTAGAATGCGAAGCAGTTTTGCAAATCTAAGATAACCTCGTTCCTCTAGTACACGGTCATTAGGCCACTCATAACCAGCATTGATGTAGGAGTAACCGACTTGCTTGAGATGGAACTTTGTATTACTAGTACCAGAGTTTAGAAATTTTACTGGCATTATTTTGGACTCTCCATATTTTCTCTGCAGTGCATTTGTCAGAAAGTCTTCTCTAGAGGTATCTATCTTGGCAATAAGGGGGGGGAATCTGTTGAAGACTTTGATTTGTTGGTCAATGATATCATCAGGATCCATCTTCTTTAATCTCATAATGTGACATATGTAGGGAATCCACTTGAACTTCTGCCCAGGTTGGAGTAGAGTTTGTTTTGGTTTAGCTGGCAGTACCTGTACAATATCAGTATAGTAGTCTCCCTTTGTTGCTGGATCTATTCCATGGAAGAATCCTGCAATTGGATTTGGTTGATTGATTTTTCCTTCAGTCAATGGTTACATATTCCTCCAGACTGTGTTGGTTATTTGGTATTATAGAACCAGTATCATAATTAGAGTCTCTCTTCCACCAAGCTAGAATTTTTATATCAAACACTGTTTTTTTCTTGTGACATGCCTCACAGAGAGATTGCAAGTTTCTATAATCCCAAGGATGTCCACCTAATACAATTGCAATGATGTGATCCATCTCTCTGTAGTTTGTCTTGGCACCACATTCATTACAGATTCTTGGAGATTGTCTAAGAAATTTTCTTCTATGGAATGCGTTATTATCATTTCTCTTCCACCAATCTTTGTAATGTTCATCACTACAGTAACCTCTACGTTGAGGATTGCCATATTTGTTTTTATTCCATTGATCTTTGGGCTTACCACACCAACACAGTCCATTTTCCCTATTGTCTAATTCTGTCTGAGTAGTATGGAATCTACGTTTAGGTCTAAGTGGGAGTTCTTTGATATTTAATTTATATTTATGAACTTCAACATTATGTTTATTGTAATCTTCTAACTTTTTGAAAAGAATATTGCATCTAGTAGAGTAACCATTAGGTGAAGTGCAGTACAATTCAAAACGTGATTCTGGTGCTTCTTTCCATAATAGTCCTTGCTCTGTCATGCTAGTATCCTCAGCTTGAACTTGCTTCCACAGCACCTACATCTCAAGTCAGTTGTGTTGGTGATGATTCCACATAGAGTGCATTTCTTGTAGCCGTTGCTAGCGGAGAACCTGCCTACTCTGTGGCTTGACTGTAGGTAATCTGATTCAGACTCACAAATGGCTTTGCACTTGAACATTATTCCTTTCCTGTTCTAATCCAATCTTTGTGCTTGTATATCCAATCCTTGAGTTCGGGGTCTTTGGTGTTGATATCAACTGAGAACGTACACAATTTTTTCAGGAAAAATATAATCTCATGGTCAGATACATCTGTTGGCCACTGCACTTCTTTGAAATCTTTCTCTACTATATCCATTCTAATCATCCTTCAAGTTACTAACACTATCATCTACTGGATTGAACTCTAAGAATAAATCAGTTGCTTCATCAGTTTTGTTGGCAAAGTGTCCCTCTTCATACCACACTGTATCTGATGCAAAAAAGTCTGCTTCATAGAATGTTCCAAACAATGCGCCGTACTTGTCTTTCTCAGACTCTATGAATTCCTCATCAAAGAATCCATCTCTGATTCCAAGATCATACTTGAACTTGAAGCAGTAAAAGTCATAGTCAGGACGTAGCTTTACTTTGTCAATCAGTTTCTGCTCGTACTTTTCCCAAGTATCATACACTGGACCTGCTGGTGCTCTTGCAGGACATTCAACAATTACTGGACCTTGTGAATTGGCTCTACGTGAAAGCATTGCAGCCCAGACTAGGTTCTGTCTCTCAGATGTAAGGCCAGAGATAGATAGGTCTGAAGACCAGACGAAGCCAACTCTCTTGTGAGATAGCAATGCTCCTGGAGACATTCCTACAATAATTATCTTGGTTGGCAAACGGGGGTTCTTTGGATTGTGTAGATAGATTGTATGCACCTTTGTAACTTCATCCCTAAGCAGTCCTAGCTGTGTGAACTCTTTTGATATGAGATAGTCTTTGTACTTTGGTGAGCCAGACAAAATTCTTCTAAAATCCTGTGCATGTGACTTTGCCTGCTCATCTGACTGAGCTTGGATGATTAGTTCCATTCCCATGCAGTCAGTCAGTGCATGCCATAGAGTAATGAGAATGCAGAGCGATGAGATGCCAATCTTCTGTGACTTTAGAATTAGTAATAGTTTGAACTTGATATGCAGATTCCATATCTTGATTTGTAGTGGTGCTAGCAGGATAATCTGCTCCTTGGTTAGCGAGTTGAAGAATGGATTGCCAAGCTCATTGTAGAACTTTTGGATGTTGAATGGAACATCCAGTGGGAGATATAGTGATGTTAGAGATGCAATTCTAGCAATGGCCTTGGCTAGTTTCTTCTCTAAGAGATCATTGTTGGCCTTAAATTTCTGTTGCAGGAAGTTATTGTTTTTCAATGACTCTCCTTGCTACGAAGTGCTTCCCAATGTCTAAGACAAAACCAACCCAAGAGGGTTCTATACATCTCAGGCTTCCCACATATTTTACAACCTTTATTATTCAATTATTTTTTTCCATGATTATAGTAATGTTTTGACATTGTCTCCCAGCACGCACATTCAAAATCACAGTCATCACACTTCATAGTATGTTCCTCATCTGGCCTTGAGCCATAGCTACGTCCAACCCCATCTGCTTCTCTGTTGGGTTGTCATAGTTGTAGAAGAACAAGCAGATGTATGGTTCAGGATTGGAGCCAAGTAATTGAGCTTGAAGTTTTAGTGTAAGAGTCCTGTGAGTAGTTAGTTGTGGTTCTGGAATATCTCCTACTCCATACTGTGGTAAGGCAGCGTGGCGTGCTACTTTAAACTCATGTCTATACATCCATTGATCCAAGTCTCCTTTGAATGATGTTACTACTTCACTGTCAACATAGATGGTTACTCTTCCAAACATTATGGCAACACTATCCAAAAGTCACAACATAGACATGCAAAACTAGATTCTTTCTTACCTGTATCTCTTGGCAATCTAAATAAAGAATCTTCACTGCCACACTCAGGACACTTCATTGGTACAGATGGTTTGGTTTGTTGTGCTACGTCAGGCATTGCTATCTCTTCTTAGGGTTACAAGGGTATCAATTACACGAGTATCTTTGTAATTAGATTTGATGTTTGGAAATAATGGATGAAATTCACTACATGGTTGGCCTTGACACCATAGGCAAATTCCAAGATTCCCTTTATGACATCTACATTTGCAAGTTTCTGTCATTTGAGTATCACTTTCTTTAATTTCCAAGTCATAGGATCTACTTCAATAGATTCAATTTGCTCTTCTGTTATTGTTATTTTCATCTACCCACCCCGTACATATGTCCAAAACTGGGAGACTTGAGTATTTGTAGAATCACCATACTGAACTGAGATAGTCATGTTGTATTGAGTATCATTAGTGTATTCAAAAGATCGTACCAGTTCTCCAACTACATATTTTCCATGTGCATTTGTTTTTCCATGAAGTTCAGTTATTATTTCGGGATTATCAGATAGTGTCACTATTGTAGTGACATTTGCTCCATGTAGTGGTGTTATTGGTGGGGCACATGTACAGTAAGCTGTTCTATCATCCACTGCAATGAGACTGACAGTAAACTGATTCCATATTTGTACCATTTTTGGTGTTGATGCCTTGAAATGTACTTCTGGTTCCTCTGGCATATCCCATGACATTGCATAAGTCAATGGAATTACTGCAACCATCAAAGCAAGTGATAATGTGAGTAGTAGTTTTTTCATGTCTTTATCACTGGCTCCAATCCTAATCTAATTCTCTGTTGCTTGTCGCGTCTAAGTGCATTTATAGTTTCATCCTCTATGAAATGTTTGAATTGGATATCTATTACTGAAGGTCTTACAACTGGTATAGTCCAATAATAGATGACCCATAATGAGAGCACAAAGAATGCCACTTGCCAAAACTCTATCATGGCTTTACCTCTGGTTGTGGAATCTTTGGTGCAAATAAATCATTTTTGGATGCAATGTGTTTCTCTATCTCTGCTTCCAATACTGCTGATGGTGGTGGCATAATCTCTATACCGTCATACTGCATTTGCAGTTCTGCTTTGAATACACGCTCTCTATTCAGAGTGCTCTGTACTTGTTCAACTAGATAACCATAATTCTTCCACATATTGATATCATTGGTGAGTTGCTTGAATATTACCATTACTACTTTGGCATCTGCTACTCTGCCTATTGCATCTTCTATAATTCCACCAAGCTCGGTATTCTGAACATTCTCTACCATGGTATCTATTAGTGATTCCTGCATGTCTCTGCTCTTTTCTAGTCTCTTCTCTGTACCTTTGATTTGCACTTCAGCATCTTTGATTTGTATAGATAGTCCCTCTAGTGATCTCTTGCGTACTTTGTCTTGTCTCTCAATCCAGTTCTCATCCTCTGCATCTGTGAGTTCTTGGCCAAACTCTTTGAACTTCTTTACTGCATATTCATATCCACAGTGTACTTCTTGTGATGCACTCCAGGGAGTGATTCCATCTTGACTGTATAATTGTCTTAGTTTGATATCCTGCTCTACCTTTGCTTTAGAGTCCTTCCTACCAGTCTTTGCTTTCTGGGGTCTGCTTCTCTTAGTGGGTTTTTTCTTTGTTGCCATGATTAATCATACTCCTTATTGTCTAAAAATACCAGATGTAGAGGTCGCCACCAGTCGTTGACTGCATCTACAATGTTTATTTGTGGACTTACAAATTTAGGGCTGATAATCTTCTTTTTCACTAGTTATTCGTAGTTTAATGTGATATAAAAGTAGTACCCATGGGGCACATTTTAATAATAGTGTGTTGTCTCTACTGTATGAAAACTAAATTTGCTAAAGAGAAATCAGAGTATGCACATTATCTACAAAGATTACTAGAACCAAGCCTTACTCTTGAAGAACGCAACATTGCTTTGTCATATCTGAATGATCTTGAAGACCATATCAAAAAACAAGGTGATAAGATGATATTCATTGTTACTACTAGAGATACTAATCCTATGAAGGAATGTACTGCTCCACCTATGAGTGAGAAGGATATCAAGGCATGAAACCTGAAAAAAGCGTAATGGATGATAATAGACTCAAAGTGGTGAGACCACTAGTTATAGAACATGGTGCAATATCAGGTGTTTATCCTATTGCCTTGGAACAGGCACAACATTGTCATAAAATTACAGTTAGTAAAGGAATAACAATCATACCATTAAGAATTATAATTAATAATATGCAAGTGGAATACGAATTAGAAATAGAGGTTTAGAAGATATCAAGGCATGAAATGTTCTGAAGGCAGTAAAGGAATAGTAAATGTGATTCACCTTACCTGTGATGATATCCTTACTGATAAATCGGTCAATACTCTAGAGCAGTCTATATCATTGATAGAGTCTCAAGTGGAGATGTTGCGTATTCTAGAGGGATTGGATAAGAAATGAAGGTCATTATAGCAGATTCAAGTAATATGATTCTCTGCAACATTTATGATGATTCCATTAGAATTCCTATAAAGGGAGATTATGTGTGTTATAGAAGGAATATTGGTGCTCAGTTGATACGACAAGATCTTCGTGCTGAAGAGGGAATAGTAGAGAAAGTGATGCTTGATTATGTACAGGATATTGCTATTGTTACTGTAAAAGAGACTTAATTGGTAGAATGTGTAATGTAATTGATGAGTCTACGGATATTCCCTGAAAAGAGACTGATACCAGAGAAGAAGCCAAAGACCTTTGTGCTGTTTCCTTATGAGTTACATGCCAAGATGAGAGGTACATTTGAAGAGAAGGAAGAAGAGTCTATCAGACTAATCAAAGGTCATCTGGAACATTACACTAAATGTTATGTTGCTTCTAGTCATGGGAAGGATTCTATAGTATTGGTTCATTTGATTTGGAGAGTCTGTAAGGAGTTAGATATACCTATGATTGACGTGTGGTTGAACCATACGTTGAATGTGTACAAAGAAGAGAAAGCCTACTGGGATGCATTCAACAAGTGGCTCGATATTGAGAACTGTTTCAGAATATTCTATCCGCCTGAAGATGAGAATGGTCACATGTACACTGTATGGTCCGTTGCAAAGAAGGTTGGACACCTGCCTAATTTCCGCAGAACTGCAAGAAAAGTTACAGGTTCCTACAAGGAAAGTAACATACCTGAGTGCTGTAAGATACTCAAAAAAGACTCTATCAACGCATTTCTCAAGAGTCTCCCCAAAGATCAGAGATATGACTGTCACTTCATAGGAACCAGAGCACAGGAATCTCAGATACGTAGCCTGGGGGTTCTACAGAGATGTCGTTCCTACCTGATTAAATCTAGACGTCCATATCCAATGCAAGCTGTAACTCCGTTGTCGTTCTGGAAGGCAGTTGATGTGTTGGAATACTTTCATAGATACATCATTCCTCAGAATCCAACATATTCTGTACACAATATTGATAGGATGGGGTGTGCATCCTGTCCTGCACATAAGAATTGGGAGACTCGTTTAGCTCGAGATCCTACTGAAGAGGGATTTGGAATGCTCAAACAGAATCTGAAGATACTAGCAAAGACAGATGTTCCCAGGCTGAAAAATTCTATAAAGACACTTGACAACTACATTTTTACAACTAATGAGATAACCCAGTCTCAGAAGAATAGGTTGACAATGATGCTTCAAGAAATTGATGGTAGGATTTTGCTGACTGATTATACATCATAGATACTTATTTAAGTCAATGGGCACATTGTACACTAATGAAAATGGAACAATGGTTACACGATCAGAAGGACAAGTACGAGATTGCAATTGCTGAATATAGAAAGGGACTAGACTATGCCATAGAACATGAGAATCCTGAAGGTGCAGAGCGTGCTGCTAGTGCACTGCAGAAAGCAGTTTGGTATGTAGATGAGATCATCCCTCTAATAGAAAAACACATGCCAAAGCCAAAGAAATCTAAGAAGTAGAGTATTTTTTTAACAGCTCTGATTCTTGTCTTTTTGATAGTGATGGTAGTTTGATATCCTTTGCCATCTTGAGTAGTTGAGCCTTGGCTACCTTGTTGTTTTCAAAATGTCCCACTGGATAGACTAGTTGTGGTGTTCCACATGCTAGGCAGATGTACATGAGAATTAGAGGATCTTTAAAGTCACCTTTCTTGTTTGCTAGAATCAGTCCGTAGTGCTGGCAACCTTGCTTACTCAATACTTTTATCTCCAAGTGATAGATGCCAATTCATGTGTAATTTTCTTGTTTCATCATTAGGGATTATACAACCGCATTTTTTACATTTAATTAATAAAATATCAAATTCATTATTATTAGCACTAACTTGAACCCAACCTAAATCTTCAAAATCTTCAACAATTCTCATAAGGAGGGGTACATAGGGCACTTAATTAACTTTACTAGCACTCTACAAGATCAGACTCTTCGATATACGTACGTTGCATCACCTGCTTTGATTGCAATTATCTGGATTTTGCCAACTGGGACTTTGTTATCAAGACAAGTTACTGATACTACTCCACCACCTTTTACATCTATATCCTTGAGTATAATTGTTGGACCATTGAACTTTGGGGCTGATTTTGGTTTGGGAGATTCTGCTGGCTTTGGTGGTTCTGCATCATTAGGATCTGGGATTGGTTCTGTAGAGGTTGATTCTGTAGTAGATGATTCCAGGGTTTTTGATCCAGTTTTCTTTTTACCCATGGTTTTTTATTATAACAATTAGTTAAAAGGCTTTAGTCATCACTGTTTGGATCGTTGTTGGGAACTTCAATTACGTAAGAATCTTTATCGTCTAAATCAATACAAAAAGGAGTAGTTCCTCTGCATATTTTAGATATTATAGATTCTTGATCGGACATTATGGATTTTCCTCTAAGAGTTTTTTATACCTATCTAGAATTTGTCCCAAGACTATTCCACACATGACAGCACTAGTGAATAATGCTACATAAACACTCTGTATTAGTTCAGGATTGAATACCACTGTTACGCCTACAAATGGAGTAAAAAATGTTGTAACAAAAGTTTTGAGTAAAGTGACTTGGGCTAGTTTCCAGTTGAATTTCTTCATACGTTGACCAATGCGAATTTAGTTATTTAACTGAGATTATTTATTACTCTTTAGCAAATGGTGTCAAACCTTGTAATGCTAGTCTCTCTTTTCCATGTCGGTTAGCTTTTTCTAATCTGTCATGTCCTGTATCAGAACTATACACCCTAGCTCCATATGCAGTTACCAATCCTAGAACATCCCAATCAGACAGTTCTCTGATTTTGGAATTGATTGCAGGATCCATCATATCCAACCACAGACCCCTTTCTGAATGTGGACGTCCAAGTAGATGAAGTAGTTCGTGAATTATTACAGAGATAATGTTGAGGTTTCCAGTTACGTTCCAATCCCAGTCTGTAAAAATAACCATGATTCCTTTGAGCACGCCGTCAGGATAGCCTGCATATGCTAGAACTCTGGGATTAGTAGAATGGTGTTTTGCTTCTGCTCTTGGTGTGAAATCTATTACAATGTCTGCTTCATCTTCTGACTCTGCTTGAATGAAAATAATTGGAATCTCAATGTCTACTTCGGTAAATGCCAAGTTGAATATCTTTCTTAGAAACACTTCCCTGGATTGCTCAAAAATTTCTTCCTTGTGATGATTTGTTACCCACCACTTGATAGTGTTCTTATTCCATGTGCCCCTTTGTTTTTCAAGGATGTATTCTGTTGTAATCGCATCAATTTCTGGCTTATGTACCATTGCACAAACTATTTGCATATCAACCACAGTTACTCTCTAGCATTACTAAAATCTTGCGTAAGAATACCTCGTCTTTCTTTCTGATTTTGAATTGATCTTGTAGAATGCATTCACTGTCTATGGTAGTAAGTTCAACAACCAGAACTTCATCTGACATGCTGGTAATTGGGTTTTGAATTAAACAAGTTAAGGATTGCTATTGTTTGACAACTATGTTAAATTAAGATTCGCTTTGCTCTTTATCTCACCGCATATTGTGCATTGAATGATTAGAATATTGTCACAACCATAGGGAGTAACCTCAGTCTCAAAGTCAGGATCATGATTGCATTCACCTGTAGATGCAAATCTGTCTTTGGCTTCTTGTAGTGTTAATTTCATCAGTCTTCCTCATATATGGCATTGGCTAATTTCCATTTCAGTTCTAATACAGTAATTATAAATTTAATTCCATCTTGATCTAATGGTTCACCGTCATTATAACCAAAAAAATCATTTACTTCTCTAATAAAAGTATCAACTTTAGCATCTACTATTGAAAATTCATCTTTTAGAAATTCTGATTGTTCCATTTTAGCTAATGCATCTTCTAGTTGTTTTTGTTTCATTTTTCTTTTCCTATAATTTGGGCACGTTTGTACCTCACTAGTCTATTTGCTTTAGCTAAATTTTGTCTTAATCCAACTAATGCCTTTCTATAAATTTTATCCTGCTCCTCCCACTCTTTCTCCATTTTAGTAATGTCTTGTCTCCATATCTCTTCATCCATCAAAAGTTTTTCAATTTTAGAGCCTTTTGCTAGTAGTTTCTCTGCATTAACTCTGAGTTGTTGTGGAGATAATTTTTTCATCCTGCTCTTCCCTCTCTATGAATGTAGTAATCCATATTCTTTTTGTAGAATACTTGTGCTAGAATCAATCTACCTGTTAGATTTGGATCTGCACCAGCAGTACCTAATGGATAGACTTTGGTTGCTTCTGATATAGCAAATGCCCATATTTCATCATGGACTAGTTTTTGGTCTAATGGAATTTTTGGAGTATCAGTTGATGGTTCTGGTGTAGATTCTGGTGCTGATGGTGTATGTGAAACCTCTGGGTTTTCTACCAACTTCACTTGACAATATTTGCCCAATGCCAACACTGCCTCACCTTCATAATTAGTAAACCAAGGTGTGTGAAATTCGTAAGTTTTACCATATTCAAATAATTTGATTTCGCCACCCCACACTGTTAATGTAATTTTGGCAGATACATCTTCTAGGGTTAATTTTTTGTAACTCCAATCCTTATTGTCTTTGGTTCCAGATTTTAGATCTCCAACTGCAATAACTGTTGCAACAAAACTACCTTTCATAGCTTGTCTTGCATCGGCAAGACTCATGAAATCTCCCATGGTAAGTAATGGGCACATTGAGTAATTAAAAGTTCCCATAGGGCACTAATTTAAATAGTGGCATGTTCACCATTACGCATGGGAAAACCTATAGAGTTTACTGGTACTGTGCAGTCAAGAGGTCAAGAAGGTCGTAAGACCATAGAGATTCCTTCTGAAGTCAGAAATGAAGTGAAGGTAGGAGATCCTGTAAAAGTAACTATTAGGAAATTAAGTTAACCATGAATGATTCTAATATTGTGATCTTCCTAGATAAGATCAAGAAAAATTTAGAGATGAATAAGGTTCCTCAGACCATTGCTGATATTGATACCCTGTTGATATTGCTGCAGAGAGATCTGTTAAAGAAAAAAGGAAAGCAGATTATCCCAATTACTATTCCACCTACAACAGAGACTGAAAAGGCAAATCCAATTTTCCTACGTGAGTTTGAACTAGCTAACAAACTAAATGAGATTATTTTCTTTTTGAATGAAAGATTTCCAGTGAGTTGACACTATGGATGTAGAGTTCCAGAATGGAAAAATCCTACACGGTGATGTCTTAGAGAGATTAAAAGATATTCCAGATGAGTCTGTGGATGTTATCTCAACATCTCCGCCTTATTGGGGATTGAGAGACTATGGTGTAAAAGGTCAGCTTGGTCTGGAACCAGACTTTAGAGATTATTTAAAAAAGATGTATAGTATTATGGATGAATTAAAACGGGTTCTAAAGAAGACTGGTACGTGTTGGATTAATCTTGGTGATACCTACAGTGCACGACCAGTTGGAAAATTCAATGGTGGGGGAAAAGAGTTTTCAGGAAGAGATATGGATGAAATTTTTGCTTCTGGGAAAGTAAACAAAACAGGTCAAGGAGTGAAAGAGAAAAGCAGAATGGGGATTCCTGAGAGATTTTACATTCATTGTATTGATGATGGGTGGATTGCACGTAATCATATTCCTTGGTACAAAGCTAATTCAATGCCTAGTAGTATTAAAGACAGATTCACCAACAAATGGGAATCAATCTTCTTCTTTGCGAAGGAAAAAAAATATTATTTTAATTTGGATGCAGTTAGAATACCAACACTAACAGACTCAGAGCCATTCAATATTAGAGTCAGGGAGAACATAACAGGACGTGCTCAGCTCAAGCTTGGAGACCAAGCATGGACTGCATCAGAGGAAGAGATGAAAGGTTACAATAGAGACGGTACAAGGAAAAAACAGGACGAGACTCTTGGTGCAGATGGTAAACCAATTCCAACCTATAAGGGATTTAATGCTAGATGGCAAAAACAGAAAGAAGAAAAGTATGGTAATGATGACAAAGGAAGTAGAAGATCAAGAGTGGCTGCTGGACTAGGTAGTTATGCTGGGAAGAGAAAGGAACATGACTCGCTACAGTACTCCACTTCTCTTGACAGAATAAAACAGAAGAGATTGGATGGTGTAGATCATGAAGTGGGACTTGGAACAGTAGAAAATTTTGATGGAATAGAAAGATTTGGAACTGGAAAGTGGCAGAGACATTATGATAAAGATGGTAATTGTTTAGGATGTGGTGAGCATTATACAAAACATACTGTGAGCCAAAATTCCAAAGATGGTATAGGTGGGGCAGTATCTAGATCAGAAGAAATTACATGGTGTAATTCTAAAGGAAAGAACCCAGGGGATGTATTTTTTATTAATCCAAGGCCATTCCCCGATGCACACTTTGCAACATTTCCACCAGAGTTGCCTGAAAAGATTATCAAGTGTGCGTGTCCTGAAGGTGGAACAGTTTTGGATTGTTTTTTTGGTAGTGGTACAGTTGGATTGGTTGCAGAACAACTAAACAAAAAGTGGATAGGTATTGAGCTTAGTGAAGAGTATATTGAAATTTGTAAAAAGAGATTAGCACCATACAACTCTATCAGGTTGGATGAGTTTGTATAATTTTATTCATCTACCGTAGGAAAAATCTTACCACTACTATGTTCTTTATTATGACAACTTGCACATAATTCCACAGTGTAAGCGAGGGGATCTTTTTCCAGATAAGCAGTGTGATGTAAAACGGTATGATCGTCTTTCTTTCCGCATTTGGAACAATATCCCTTTCGTGGCTCAAAATCTAATTGAATTGTTTTTCCTTTGAATTCCACCCATGATTTTCTAGAACCATTCTGTCTTTTTTGTAGATTGGTTTTCATTATCTTTTGTCTTCCCACACCATTTCATAATCAAATTTATCAAATCCCATTTGTAAGAATTCCTCTTCCATATTAGGAATAGTTTTGTTTTCAGATAAGTAACAATATGTAGAATGGCCGTGACTGATTGTAACTCTGTTTCCTTTAATTTTTTTTAGTATTTTTATTGCAGTTACTTTTCCATTTTTAATTGTAATAAGATCAGGTTTTGAATCTAGTATAATTACTTTGTAATTTTCTTCTCTTAGAGACTTTGCAGTTTCCTTTAATTTTTTTATTTTTAGTGGATCTCTCACGTATGGAATTAGGTGCAGTGTTATTTAACCCTGACACTATCGTTTCATCTCGTCGTTAGTTTACAAATTTTATTATAATTATTTTCTATTTTCTTCAGAAAAATAAATTTTAAAAAAAATACGCTGGTAATAAAGGTGTCAGGGTATAATATACTGTACATAGATAATTTACGCCTAGAAAAATCATGGAAATAATCTATAATCATACAAATCTACGTTGATTAAGCATGGTGTCAGAGCCAATATTTTTTAGGCACAAACTTAAATAGGGCACAATGTACCCAATGATATTATGATAGAACCCAACAAACTTTGGAATACACCTTGGTTAGATTTAGATGTTGAGCAAAAATTAGAAGCACTTCGAGATACCATTAAAGAAATTGCAGATGAAATCAATAGTAGAGATGATACACCAGCACGCCATCTAGTATCTGAGGAAGAGTTTGAGGAATTAAAATCAAAATTATATTCTCATATTAACAGTAAAATAGAAAGTGAAGTAGGAAAATTAAAGATATGCTCACAGTAACTACTAAAGCTAAAAACTGGAAAGCAGTTACAGCAGGACTAATTCCAATAGTAGAGGAAGCAGTATTCCATGTCAAGAAGGAAGGGATTGAGTGTGCTGTATTGGATCCATCTCACACTGAAGGAATTGGTTTCAACTTTACATTCATGGAACCAGTATTGAAATCACTAAAACCATACATTGAGAAGAACATCTTTGTTGAATATTTTGAGAGAGCACCAATCATACTTTCATTTGTCACTGATGTCTGCACAATAAAATACTATCTTGCTCCTGCAGTGAAATGAGTCTTTTCAGAAAATCAGACTATGATAGTAGAATAAAATCCTCTACTAGAAAGGATCAAAGAGTTACATCAGTTAAAGTCAAATTTCCAACTAATCTTCAAACTAAAAAGAGATTAATCAAATGCCCTAGGGGATGCACACAACATAGAACAAAGAGCCATAGACTTCAGGAGAGAAAAACTTTTGATTCAGTGAATAACATCTGCTTTAACTGTGGATTTAAAAAACTTCCAGAGACTGCCAAATTCTATGGAGCAGGATTCAAGAAAGCAAGTAGGTTGTAGAGAGAATGACTAAAGAAGAAATTCAATATTATTATAATTTGCAATCGGAGGCGATGATTGCTAGGGATATTTCAAAGATGCAGAATGGTGGAGAAGATCCATTCAATTACCAAGCAGATGTTGACAAGTTTACAAAAAAACTAGAAGAGTTGGAGAGAAATGTCTGACTGTGCTAACTGCTTCCATCCTGAAGAGAATCATAAACCTGTAGAGGGTTCTGATGGAAAGTATCACATCTGCACTGGTTCCTTGGAATGTAGATGTGAGCACTTTGAAGAACCGTATCTGGTGCAGTTTGCTCAGGATATTGAGAAGCAGAAACTGATTTGCAGGACCATTAAAAATAGATGTGAGTATATTCTAGTGAACATTCCACAGATGAGAAATGCAGGAGAAAAGAGTTTTGAGAAAGTTTACAAAGAAATTTGGTATGGGGTGAAAATTAGAAAACAGAACAGTACGCTTGTTAATGATGCTGAGTTTAGAAGAATGCCACATGCAGATTCGATCAACAGAGAAAAGCGTAGATGCAAGCAGTGGAACACTGAACTAAAAACCTATGACCCAAAAGTAATCAAGAAGCAGAACGCAATCTATCAGGCGTATATGGAGTTGGCAATAGAAGCTTGATGTGTCCCATTTGTAATATGAGGCGTGATGATTGGCCAAAGATGAGATTACATATCAAAGTGAATCATCCAGAAATCAAACGACCTGATAAATTATTCACAAAGGAAGCAAGAAAAAAATGAGTGACGATTGGGATTATTGTTGTTTCAAATGTAATATTGGGTTTAGTATTCAATCTGACAAAGACATAGATGAACCAATTAATTTCTGTGTTTTTTGTGGTGGAGAAGATATTCAATGAGTGAATCAAAATACATTGGACGATTTCTCAAGAAGATTGAAGTGTTAGATAATGGTTGTTGGAAATGGACAGGAGGAACAAATGATAGAGGTTATGGGAGATTTACTTATGAAGGGAAACTTCAACCACCACATCGATTCATCTATGAATACTATTACGGTTCCATCTGTCCTGACTTGACAATAGATCATCTCTGTAGAAACAGAGCCTGTTGTAATCCATTACATTTAGAACAAATAACACTAAAAGAAAATATTTTAAGAGGAACTAGTTTCTCTGCCATCAATTCCAGAAAAACACATTGTCCCCAAGGTCATGAATTATCTGGTGATAATCTCTATGTGTGGAAAGATGAAAGAAGATGTGTTGAATGTAGTAGAGTTAGATGCAGAGAATATCAAACAAAATTAAGACGATCGAAAGGAATAGTGCCACAAATATGAGTAATTTTATAGGACGTGGTGAGATTCGTTCCTTGGATATTTTCAACAGACTCTTCTATGGAATTTCGAACAGACAACAAGTAAACATCAAAGAAATTATACTTGCAGAAGACTATGAAGTGCTAGATCAGGAAATAAAAAACCACAACTTTGATTTGGTTCTGTATCCCCATAGTAAAAGTTTGGGAAAAAATACAGTCATTGAAATTAATTACAAGCACAAAGAAAAGATTGCAGCCAAGCTCAGACGTGTAATTATTCCATTAGTAGTAAAAGCAGGATATCAATACTTGGAAGTTAACGACTGGGACTGTAGAGAGAGAGGTTTGTTCTGGCTCAACTCAAAGAAAGAGCATATTGTTACATGGGATGATTATAGAGATATTATTGATGCGTTAGAGACTGCTGGAATAATTCCAGATTCTATTGAATAAAAAAAGAGGAGTGCTATTTTCTGCCAGAACGTTGTTTCCTTTTGGCTTTGGCTTTAGCTTTCTCTGACTTTGGTTTGTTAATCTCTTCAAACTCTTCATCAAACTCTTTGTCATCAAGTTTGTTTAGCTTCTCCATCACATTTGTAATCAATGCCTCATGGATAATTTGCTCAAAACATTCGGCTGGTTTTGCTTTCTTGCTCTCAATTTTGAGATCTGCAGCAGTGAGTGATTTGTTGTACAAAACAACTCGAGCTTGATATACTTGGCAGTATGTTACCAGTCTATCCATGGTTTTAGGACCAACTTTTATGATATAGGGTTTGCAGTCATCAGCATCTAGATTTTCTGGAATCCAATCTGCATCTGACTTTATGGTGTACTTGCTCAGCTTGAACTTTTTCAGCTTGATTGTCTCGGTGTGTTGTGTGTTGTCTTCGTAGGGTTTGAGATTGGCAACAAATTGTTTGTTTCTCAGAATCATCTTGGCATTTTTGGCAAGATTCTTGATATAACCAAACATTAGATTGCGGAGTTCATCTTCCTTGTCAACGTAATCGTCTTCAAGTTCTATTAGTGATTCCTCAGTGAGGAATACTTTTAGTTTACTCATCAATGGTTACTTTGGGCACGAGGAAGTATATTAAAGTGTACCTTATGAGGCTGCTTGCATTCCAGTGGTAGCCATCTGACCTAATATTGAGTTGATGGCTGTTCTTGCTTCTGCATCTATTGTTCCACCACCTGTAGGATCTGCGATGTGTGCCTGTTGAACTACAGGGGTGGCATTCCAAAATCCTATCTTTTGTGTTGTAGCAGTTCCTATTTTTGTTCCAGTAGTAGTATTAAAACTAATATTTTTTGCGTCATCAAAACTCATGTCTCCAACATTGATAAAACCATTTCCAAAAACATTAAGATTACCAGATGAAAAGAGATATTCTGTACTTCCTCCAATATCAAGTTTAAAGAAATCACTAGCTGTAACGTCAAAAACCATGTCATTAGATTCAATTCCTATGGATTCGCCTATACCAAATTCTATTGTTCCAGTTCCCATTTCTAAATCATTATTGTTCATAGTGAGTGCAGTTGCACTGAACAAATATTCCTGTGTTGCAGCAACCTGTAGTTCTACACTCTGGGTTGTTGGTGCATTTAGTATTACATTATTGCCTGCATTTGCAGTAAGTTTGAAAGTAGCCATAGAGTGGTCTGCAGTCCAAGTGAAGACTTCTCCTCCAGTAGCTCCCAAGTCTACATTTGCACCATTGATTCTGCCAAAGAGAGTGTTGCTTGTAGAGTTATACCAAATATCGGCATCAACTTGAGTAGTAGGATTGCCTGCTATACCTCCAACATTGAGTCCTGCTGTGCCTGCTAATAACCCAAGAAAGTCTTGTCTTGCACCAGCAGTGTAGGTATTCACTTGGTCAGTTCTAACAATGACAGCACTATCAGTTAGATCAGTAGATGCTGCATTGATATTGGCTCCTGTTATTGCAGTTCCATTCCAAACTCCAGTGGTAATTGTACCAAGAGTTGTGATTGATGCTTGTCCTACATAGGCTGCATCAATATCAAATGTGTGAGTTGCCCCTGCATCCACTACAGAGATTCTGCTTGCAGTTCCTGCCAGCACTTGTGCAGCAGTAGTATCTGCATTGATAGATGTAATTCCTTGCAAATCAGCTAAGGTTGCAAATTCTAGTGCAGTATTCCCTACATTTCTTCTTAATACTTGCAGACCTGTTCCTGAAGGAAAGTTTGTTAAAAGCAATTTTTGAGAAGCATCCAAGCCTGCATAGCCTGATACAGCACCTTTGTTCCCCTGCTCTTCTAGTGCTGAGGTAATTCCATTAAGACGATCAAATTCTGTGTTACTAACTACACCTGTACCGATCTTGGCAGCGTTGATGTTCGCACCTGTAGCAATATCTGCATCTACGAGGGGAAATCCTAGGAGTTGTCTTTGACGTGCAACACTCGGTTCAAGTAATTCTGCCATGGATAGACTCTCACTTTGTTAGTAAAAAGTTTGACTATTTAACTACCCACAGTCAGGCTCTATCAATTCCACAAACTATTAAACCAAGGGGCACATTGGTACAGTATGCAAGTTTTTGGACTTGACCCAATAGTAGCAGCAGTTCTAATTACAACTGTTGGTGTCACTCTTCAAAATGTTCTTGGCTGGTTGAAAAACCAAGATGGTTTTGATCCCAGACTGGTAGCATCTTCTGCACTGATAGCATTCGTCATCTCACTGCAAATGGTGATACCAGTTATAGAGAATATTCCTGAAGACATTGAACAGATTGCAAAGTTCCAGATATTGATAGTTGCAATAGCTAGTATTGCAGGAATAGACGCACTCGGTAAGAATGGAATAAAGGCTGTACTAAAAGGTCGCAACAAAAAAGAACCTCAAGATGGATTCTTTGATAACAACGAAGGAGACTTTGATGACTCTGACAGACCTACAGAAGTTCCACCTGGGAAGGGTTGAATAATGCCCAACATCGACCCCAACAAAATGCAATTTATAGCAGACAGAGAAACACGTAGACTGGAAAATAAGACCATAGCAGGAAATGCTGTGAGACTTGTAGCAATACAAAAATCCAGAAGACTCAAAAAAAGAAAGAGAACTAACTACGTGTATCACATTGTTGGTACAACAGAGATCATCTATAACAGATCAAGGCATGGAATCTTCTTTATGTCACTGGCTGTACGACCACAAAATAAGAAAAATTTCTTTGATGTGTTTGTAGAACCACCACTGACAGAAAAAGAGCAAGAATGGCTAGAGCGTTATGATTACAAACTAGTCTAATTCTATTTTTTTTATATTGATGGTATTTGAGGAGACATGAAAATCATTCAATTATGAATGCAAACACTCCACTTGAACGTACTGATACAGGCACTTTAATTGTGATAAATTTACTTGCAGCAAAGGATAAAATCTTACTTGTAAAAAATTCATTGTCAACCATATTTACTCCAGTTACAGCCTGTTTCACTGTTCCAGTTCCTGCATCGGCACTAGCATCCTCTATAATATCAAAAGCAGATAATTGGTCGGTGCTGTTTCCTTCGATAATTAAAATGACTTTGGCAGCATTGGTTGTTTGAAATGCTGTCGAACCATTATCAATTTGATGAAGGGAACGGCTTGTGTTAGGGAGAATGCTTCCATGTTTGGCTTTATTTAATGTCTCAGTATCTTCTATCTTTATGCTTTGAAAACTTTGAGGCGTATTAGATATATTTTTGAAAATTGAGCCATCATATTGTATAACATTTATGAGATTAACCACTTCGTCTTCCTCCTCTACTAATTCGGGAGTGAACCAAGTCCAAGGAAACATTCATCATAGACCGAGTGTTGCTGCATCGGCTACTGCTTTATCATACATTCCTTGTCTTCTTCCAAGAGTCATATCTCCACCAACACCTTTGTCTTTGGGCATAATTCTTTTAGTGTCGTCATTTGGATCAACTGGCTTGTTGATTTTATTGAGATTATTTAATAATTGTCTTAAATCATCTCTCTTACTTCCAATGATTGTCAATTCTAAATTTGTCTTTTCAATAAGAGAAGTAATATTGTCATCATCTACTGCCATATTCTTGAACCTCTCACGGCATATTTAAGATTATGTAACATTAGCAATACCGTTTACAGTTCCATTGTCAAATGCACCATTTTATGTTACAGTGCCACTTTCAGAATAAAATGACCACACAGTAGATGACTTTCTCACATAGAGTTTACCATCTGATATATCTTGCCCTATTGCTCCGTCAAATGCACCAAACGCAGCATTAAGTTGTGCCAGAGTTGGAGTTCCATTACTGAATTGAGGTATCTGTATAGTCCCTGAATCTCCTATGATACCAGAATCGGTAATGTCAGGGTCACTTGTAACAAAATATCCCATTACTCCTGTTTTGGCTTTAATGTATGATTCACCAGTAACTTCTATTGCAATTAAATTATCTGTAATAGCACTACCTCGTATAGTGAGCACATTTTGTAAATTGTCATCAGTTAGAAGCTTAATGTCCATTCGAGAACTATCATCACCCACAGTAGTATTATCCCAAGCAACGTTTATGACACCATAATTTCTTTCTGAGACATCTGTAATGTTAAAACTAATTTCTCCAGCTTCATCGCCAACAGCTGAACCTGAATCAACTCTGTTAAGAACCAAAGCAGCCCCAGATGCAGCAGGAACTGGCAAGTGTCGAGATACAGCCAACACACCGTCTTTAAGATTCATTTGGTCTTGGAACAGTGCATTTTGTCTTAAAGTCCAGTGGAAAGAACCACCTGATGATACAGCTAGTACATCTTCAATTTCAACATGAACTTCTCCATATACAATATTACCTGCACTAGCATTTCGTCCTCTAAACTTAACTATACCCAATATATCATCATTTGCTGGACTTGCGTCATCTCTAAATAATTCAAATATTGCTGCTGTAGTATTAGGAGTTGTTGCTGATACTCTTGTGAGAAATTCATCAACAATAAATCCTACAGTGCCGTTAAAGTGGATTGCAAAATCATCCGTAGCATCTGGGAAATTCCATATAACGCCTGATGTGCTAGGTGTAATGGTTGAAGTTCCTACTGTAGAGTCAAAAGTCAAAGTTTCTATTCCAAAAATATCAACACTGAAAAGGTCTATTCGTGCTGCTTGAACTTGAAATCTAACAGAGCCATCCACAGTAGTAGTTACAACTCCACTTCCAACATCTGTGACAGTGACATTAGAGTCTAGTTGGGAAATACTATTTTGAACACCACCTAAAACAATAGTTGCAACATTAGTTCTTCCTTTGAATTGGTTAGCAGTAGAATCATACCACATATCAGAAGTTGCAAGAACAGAAGGATCACCTGCTACTGTACCAAGTCTAAGACCTGCGTTGGTTGCATCAGGACTTAGTATTAGTCGAAATCCAGTTGCCAAACTCAAGCTTGACACATTTAATGTAACTTTGGTAACACCATTAACATTCCATTTTTGTTCCCATGATGAAGGAACATTATATATTAGCTCATCAATACCCCCACCAGAAGTTCCGATTCCTGCTTCGCTATTAGCGATGGCAAACGTGGCATTTACATCAAATCTAATATCTTTTGCATCGATTATAGAGTGATCAAGCATGTTTAATTCTAGAACTGCACTTCCAACATCCTCAATTTTTATTGCAGGAGTACCATCTATTGAAAGATTATATTCATCAAGCGAGTTAAAGTTAAGATTTCCCGAAGCATCACTTGTTATTCCTGCATCGGTGCCAGCTAGACTGCTTCCTGCTGCTTGGTCAAATAATAATCTGTCAATATTTATTCCGTCAAATGTTGCAAAATTAACATCTTGAACTGCTGCAAATGTTGCCCATTGGGAAGCATCTGCTGCGCCTCCTGCACTGGTAAGAGTAGTTATTATTGTTCCGTTGTCGTTTGTTCTTAGGACAACGATTGTGGTTGTGCCAGCAGTTTGGTTAATTACTGGTATTGGTGATACAGCAGCTGGCCAGCTGGTAACATCATGTCCTCCAGTTCCATCTTGTGTAATTTCAATCTCCCATTCTATTTGGTTGGCAGTTGCTGGAAAACTTGAGAATGTAATAGAAATATCCCCAGTCAATGTCATTGTAGTTGAATGAGCAGTCGTAGCAGACAGGTCAATGTCTTGAGTGGTGCTTACATTTCCTCTAACAGATACAGGTGGAATGATTGGAAATGATATTCCGCCTCCACCAGCTCCATTGATTACTTCATAACGTGTTTCAGTAGAGGTTCTGTGCCCAACAATAGTTAGTACGTTTCTTTGTCCATTTCCTAGATTAAGAGTTGGAGCATTAACTAGAGTAGGTGAAAATGTAAGAGAAGATAATGCAACACCGTTTGTCAAGTCTAGTGTAAATGTACTAGTGAGTCCTACTATCAAGTCAATTAGATTGATGGTCGGGTTTGCATTAGACAGGGACATCTTAGTATAGTGGTGTAAAGGACTAGGTATCACAACGTCAATGCTTGCATCTGATACTGTTCCTCTCTCATCTATTGGTGCATTTATTGGATAGGTTGTACCAGTTCCTGATATGCCACGTCCCCACACATTATGCTGATTGGGACCTGCTGGTGGTTGTACTACATTAATTTTCGTAGCATTTCTATTCAGTCCTACAGTGTCTTCACCTACATGCTGAATTTTACTTCCCAGAGTAAGACCGTGTTGAGCACCCATTATGTTACCCTATGCAGGGTTCAACCTCCTGATGAGAACTTCGGTGGAAATAAAACCACTCTTTGTTCCATTTGCATTGAATGATAGATCCTCTTCCATTAGTATTAATTTTCTGGTGTGAGCACCAACATCTGCAAACTTTATCATATCAATATCGTCAAGTATAATGGTCTGCTCTGTAGTCAGGTCGCTTCTTCCCTTCTGGACTACTGTATATTCTTCAAATTGTAATCCTCCCAAGTCTTTTGCAGCAACAGCAACGGAACGCAGTTGTCTAAGATTCCTTACATTGTTCTGTTGGATGGTATCAGGATTGATTATTCTGGTGGTGATTACTCCGCTAGAAGTGAATGGTTGTTTTGTAAGAGTTAGTGCATCAATGATTCCAACAAATGTTACTACTCCTAAACCATATCCAAGAGAGATGAGATTGTCAAGGTTGACAGCTAAAAATCTTAGGTCGCTATCGTATGATTGTGCTAATTGAAATGTGATGAATCTTACACGCTTTGGCTCAAAGATGGAACGAATTTCAATCTCTGGTATGACAATGTTTTGTAGTGCAGTCCTGAGTCCCCATGGAGTTCTGCTTGGTCTGTCTACAGTGAATGTACTAAATGGGATGTTAATCTCTTGCGTATCTCTCAGAAGTCGGTAAGTGAATGTTGTTCTCCATACTTGGCTCAAGTCATCATATGCTGTTACAATAAATTCTAAATCTCCTGTAAATGGTTGGGAACCGCCACCGACTTGTATGTCAAAATTAAAGTAGAAATGAATTCCTGTAAATGGTGCTCCCATGTCTTCCACTTCTGTATGATTGAGTCCCACCAATCCACTGTGGGAGTAGTTTGCATTTTGCAAATCCAACACTGCAAACTGTTCTTTCTGGTTCAGACCAGGGGCTGCACCATACAAGTCTCCTACACTTACAGGACTACTATTTTGTTTAGTGAAGGGATAGGGGAAAGGCAGCATGTACCACCAACCAAAGTCATAGTATTCAGCAACTTTTGTTTCATTTACTGCTGCAGTTGTTGGCTCAAACAAAGTTTGGAAGATATCGGATGTATCCTGCGATAAATCAATGAGTCGGTTGTATATGTTGTCAAAGAAGGATGTGAACTTACAGAGGAACTTGTTAATCTCATCTCCTATTGTGTACTCAAATGTTATCTTGATTGCAGAGTTTGTGACAAAACTGGAATAGTCATCACCATTGATATCATCAGGAAACAGTCCTGTAGTAACTTCAATATTTTTTGGATGATGGAATACATCATTACCACCTGCTGTATCAGATACATCTCTCCACTGTGCAGTTGAGAATGCACCAGTGCCACGGAATTTTCGTGTAAAGCCTGCATGAGTGTGGGCATTTGCAAAGTCATTCTGATCTTGTATAGGGACGTTCCACTCGTAGGTTAGTCCCTCTTCTAGCACTACAACTTGATCTCCAATCTGGTTGTCAGTAGATATGTTGAATTCTCTTATTACTATCCATTCAAAACCATCAAATATTACAAGGGCATTGCCAAAAGTTCTTCCGAACTTGTCGGTTCCAACAAAGGCTCCTCCTGCTGCACCAAGAGTCAAGTCAACCAATATTCTGAGTCCGTTGTAGAACCCGTCTACTCCTGCAAAGTCAAAGTAAAAGTTTGGAATGGTTGCAGAGTCATTGGTTCTGGCCATAGCAAAGTCTCTAAAGAAAGAGAAACTACCATCGGCAGAGTTGAATCCTTCTCGAATAACCATGTTGCCATCTGGGAATGTTGGTGCGTTGAATGTTCCATTTGCAAATACTGTGGTTGCGTTTCCACAACTGTTCTTAGTTACTACAGCTTGGTTGTTGGTGAATGGTGAATAATTACTGGATGGAATTATTGATGATGGAGTTTCCAAATCCCAAAATGATACATTAGGTGGTGGAGTAGATACTGGAACAGCAGTGTTTGCTTTGTAGATATTTCCATCATCTCCACGTACAAACATTCCTGAAAGATAGGTTACTGCTGTATTGTAGAATGGATAGTTGTTAATCTCTTCAACAAATGAAATAAATTCATGGAATTCAACTGGCATGTAACCTGTTCCCTCTTGGCCTCTGACAAATACTTGGTTTCCACTTTCGGAATGTATCTGATATGTTAGGGAATGGAGAGGGTCGTTTGGTGTAGATTGTATGGTATCAGTGCCAAGGCCACCTTGGATGTGGATAAATAATATCAATCCTGTGTTGGGTGGATCAAGAATGTCTCTGTCATCAAAGAAGAGTGTAAAGAAGTCTCCTGCACCGCCAGTACCTATGGGTTGATTCAGTCTAGTGATGACCAGCATTATTGCATCATAGTAAGTGATTTCTCTGGTAAAATCATAGATGTTAACAATATTGTCGGGTGCTTGGTTTGTATTTGCACCTAGCAGAGTTGTAAAAATTTCTGGTTCATCGGTTCCACGGTCAGCGTTGTACCGCAGAACAAGATCATTAATTACAAAATTTGGTGTCTTGAACTGGTAGAATGCAGTAGTTTTTCTTCTTTGGAGTGCAGCCTCTCTTCCCTTGAATTCTAGAGGAAGCAATATTCCATTTGGATCCTTCTGTCCAAACTCTTGATCTACTTCAACTATCAGAGCTTTGAAATTAGAATTATCGTCAATCCATGTTATTTGTATCGGATCAAACTGATTGAAGATTGGTGTGTTATCAGTTCCTTGAAAATCTTTGTTTGTGATGAATGCGCCATCTGTAGCCTTAAACATCACACTGGCACTGCGTATCTTTCCGCTTCCTTGGAATTTGCAGGAGTCTATCTGCACAACATATTGGGTAATGTCTTTAGCAGCACCTACAATATTTTCAACTTTGTATGGAAGGGGATCTAAGGACATCTCTATGGTGGCAAGAACACATCAATCGCAGTTATTATTGCTGCAGGAACTCCTCCTAATGCAAAAGTTAGTTTTACATGGTCGAGTCCTCCCCACACAAAATCATCTATGAAATCATAATGTATCAGTTTCAAACCAAGCACGTTGGTCGGTGTGACATTCAGATAGCTCTTTGCATCATATCTTATTCCAAATCTTCCTTCGGAATAAAAGTCTCTTATCGCTTTTGGTTGCAGAGAAAACTTTGACAGTTTGGCAAGATCTATATTGTCATCAACCTTCTCGTTTACAATGATATCTAGCTCAAAACCCGTGGGTATCAGACCCGTATCTGGTACTGTAGTGGACTCTTGATCTGGATTTGGGACGTCAGTTCTTCTTGAATCAAAGACAGGTCGATATGATAAGAGTCCTATTTTTTTGTTGGAATTGTCATCTAATCCAATATCCATTCCAACTGCTTCATTATTTCCAATGGATAATTCTGTGTCTCCTGCACCAGTAAATCTAAAAATTGCAAAGGGGAAAGTTGTTGAATCAGCCATTATTAACTCCTAATCATCGTCACTCCAGCTTCACGGTCACTGAGTCCAATTCTTGAAAGGCGTAGATCGTTTCTATTGAATAGACTGTTGAATGTCCAGTTCTCGTTGTTTGGATGGAATCCAACTACTTGTGTCAGTATGACTTGAGATACACCCAGTTCTTTTTCTTTTTGTTGTACTCTGCTCAGGCCGACTTCAACTTCATCTGCAATGAATCTTCTCCAGTCTCTGTTCAATGGTCCACCTTTCATATTGAGAGTTTGTAGTATCATTGGTACAAGTTTGATAGCTAAGATTGCCAGTGCAATTGGTGGAATAGCTTCTAACGTGTCTTCAAATTGATCCATAAATTCAGCTTTTACTTTCTCAAAGATGTATTTCTGAGGGTCGTGCAGAAACTTTTCTCCTTCTGCTGTATCTCCAAATTCTGTGAGAGTCTCATCTTCCTCTCCACCATCTTTTCCTGCTTCCTCTTCTGTGGTTTCAGCTTGGCCTGTCTCTTCTTGTAATGATTTGAGTTCCTTTAGTTTCTCTATCTCTGCTTCTGTATCTTCACTTAGTTTAGCATCAATGACGATATCAAATTCTAATATTGCATTTTCTGTACTACTCAACTGATTCCAACTCCTTACTTACATTCTCTTTGGTGTTTTTTAAGACTGCTGTTTGAAATTTTTTCATTCCAAGTCTGATTCCGATCTCCATAGCCTCTGTCTTTTGGATGCCCCTGACCATGTGCCCTCTAGACCAAGCATCTCTTCCTAGTGGAGTTATCCAGTGAAGAAGCCAGTCTCCTAGCGGTGCAATAAAATGGTCGTTGGTTCCATCATTGAAGAATTTTGCCAAAGGAACCTGTGGGGTTCCCCATGTATTGATTATCTTGATGTGTAATGGTCCCACTTTGACAGCCTTGACTCCATCGATAAAATGTTGAGGAAGATTCATGGCTCTAGATACTGACTTTATCTCACTCACTACGTACTCTTCCATCAAATCCTCCAAGTTCTCTTGGATGTATTGTTTGGTTTGTGGTTCTAATTGGATAATATCATCTATTGCTTGTTGGACAGAAGACATGAGACATGTTAGGATATTACTACAGTGTCGTTCCTGACTATCATTTTAACTCCAATCCACCAGTAGGAACCATTGATGGAAAGAGCATCATAATCATAAATTTGAGCACTAAAATTTTCAGTGACATCATCTGGAACCAATCCACTTTGACTGAGTGCTAGGATCTGCATTACAATTAATGGAAGAACTGTTCGGGCGTTCAGGTCAGAATTAGTATCGAGGTATTCATACAGGTCTTTTGTTACAACTGATTCAAAGGTAATTTCCAAAAGCTGATTAGTCCAAAAGTCAGCAACTCCGCCTCGGGTATCCACCCTGTTTCGTGGAGTGATTTTTCTCTTACGCATATTGTACACGTTGACAATCTCATCCAAACCACTGTCTGTCATGAGTAGACTTACATCATTCCCACTGAATGCTTTGGATAGATTATTGAATGGCATTATCTACTGTATCTCCCACAGGTATTTTTGCTTTATTATCAACGTAGGCTGATCCCCACTGTTGGTTTTAGTACAATGTTTTTAGCTTTGATATCCTGCTGAGTCATATCACCCATTACATATGGGAAGACTTCCCAGTGAGAAAATGTTGCTAGTGGATTGAGTAGTGTTGTAGGATCTATCAGTCTCTTGTTTTTTGACAGGATGTTTGTAATTACTGAAATTATTTTGTAGAGTTTTTGCTCTGCCAAGATTGGGTCGGATCTATCTTGTGATACAACAACTATCCAATACTCCATCTCTAGAGAATAGGAGCCTTGTACATCTCGTGTATCTCTGCCAAGTTCTTCTCTTCTTACTATTGGACTTGGTGGAGTTGTAATGAAGATGTGTGGTGGGTCTGGACCTTCTCTTGGATCAGATGGTAATGGCAACGCAAATTCAATTACTTGTGTAACCAAGTCATCCTCTGTTGTAGAACCACCAACAGTTCTTGGAAACAATGTAGCGTTTACGGAAAGTATGTTGGAGATTCTTACGATGTAGTCTCCAAAGTCTGGTTCAGCACTAAGGCTCATTGTGATAGTCCTTTACTTCAAGAGTAATTGGAATCTTAGTGTACACCTTCTCATTAGCAATAGTCCAGAAGAACAGCAAAGTGTATTTTATTTCATTAGCATAAAAAGCATCAGCAGGTAGAAAGTGGATAAGACTGTCAGTAGATAGTGCAGGATCCCATGCAAGATCTACTAATGACTGTCCACGAACCTTTGATTCCATAAAAAAGTTAATCGGTGTTGTGATGTCATCTACAAACTGGTTCGAGAAATCATTCTTGATTTGTGTCTGCGTTACAATGTTTCCGTCTATTCTTGGCCTAATTGTAATTGGAGTAATCTTAGCTCCCTTCTGGACTTCAACCAATTAAATCTCCTGTATGTTGATAAAGTCTACATCATTAATTGTCTTGGGATCTCTGAAATCAGCAATCAAACTAATTGCAGACTTTCTTTGTGTGGGGACAAGAGAATCTATAAACTGTTCTAGGTAATAACGATAAGTTGTAACACTTAGGAATCGTAGTAATGTCATGCTGCTGGTGTCCTCAATAATAATACTGCCAAAGTTGCAGTGGCAGATGGTGATGCTGCAAGTAGTTCAACAGTTAATTCATATCCATATTGTTCAACCGTTGGTGTAATTCTTGCTATCTTGTCAACTTGTTGGAAAGTTATATTTTCCTCTGCTGCGATGAAGGAACCTATACTAGTGTATTTTGTTTTAAGAGAAATTTTTATCTCATCAGCAGCATTGGACAGAGCATTCAGATCAAGTTTTCCAGAAAAAACTCCAGGGAGTTGAAGAGCTATGGCAGTGAAGATTATCTGAGGTGCTCCCCTCACCAAAGCTAGATTAGTTTCTAGTACGACTGCCACAAATTATTCATGAATGTCTACTATTTTAATATAAGAGGTCAGGTGGATATCCCTGCGTTTGACTGTAGGGTACAATAATGTCTGCCGTACTATCAGTTGTGATTGCTTCAATGGGATCGTATCTTTTGGAAGGTGTTTTTGCTATGAGATTTGCAACCATCTTCAAGTCGCTGTCGTGATCTTTGCGTGCAGCACTTGCATTCTTTGAACCGTCTTTGTCACGTTTCTTGTAGACTACCCAGTTGAGTGCTGCAGACTTTACAAAAGTGAGTTCCTTGGAACCATCTGATAATGGAATACTGTCTGAGAATTGGAATAGAAAACCTTCTACAATGTTGTTGGCTTCTCTTACCCAACGCTCGTATCTTTGTTTGGTAACTGCGTCAATATCATTGATCTGTTGCTGACTCCATCCAAAATGCTTGAGTGCATCATCTAAAGTGACGTACTTCTCTGGTACATAATCTTGTACAGACATCAGATATCCTCACGAAACAGTAGATCATAAGTTGCTTTCTGAGGTTCTCTAGAATACCACGCCCAAAGGTAATAGTCCTGTGGACCATTGATTTCAATGGTGTTTTTAGGTGGACATTGAGGGATTAGAATGCCTGCCTTTCTCTGTTTGGTAGCACAGATAACGCCAGTGGTACTGAGTTTTGGACTTATAGTTTGAAGTTTCGGAGTTACAGCCATGAACTATAATGTTCCAACAACTCTTTAAATATTTTGGCAGAGTTCGATCTGTTAATGACTAGAAAAATACTCTATGGAGCGTTAGTGGTAACACTGATTGCTTTAGTAAGCATTCTTCCTGCACAAGCATTTGAGTTAAGTGGAGACTTTGATGAGCCTTGTCTTGGTGGTATGGGAATTCTGGCTGCTATTTGTAATGTAGTTAATGATATCCATGACTTTACACATGATCTTGAAACAAGCATTGCCTCTCTAAATGCAACTCAGATTCTACAACAAGTTCAGATTGATGACTTGGAAGGAGATGTGACTGTAGCCCAAACAAATATTGGCACTCTACAAGGAAATGTTATATCTATCAATTCTCTGATAGCAGATCATCACTTTGAAGTGGCTGTGACAGATCTTCAAACAGATGTTGGAATCTTACAAGATGATCTGGCTACTGTTGAAACTGCCGTTGCAGCACTACCTGCCTTCGCCTTCACTATACAGACAGATACTGACAGTCTACCTTGTGAGCAATCAAGTGCACCTGTAGATGGTTGGTGTCCTAATGGATTAAGTCTGAACTCATTCAAGATTACAGATGTAGCAGTAAGTGATTCATCATTTATTCTTGCACATGTTGATGGACAAATAGGAGCTAGTTTTGGTTGCTTTGTGACTAATGTGGATGCTGGTTCGTTCACAGTATCATGTGTATCTATAATTGCAGATGGTGCAGAACTCTATTACGTGATAATAGAGTAATCACTTTTTTTTAATTAAAATAGCGTTGGACAGTGCACTTGGTCTTTCTCCTTGATTTTTGCCCTAACACTAATGAAAAGAAATGGGAACATTGGGCATAAAAAGATTGTTGTGAAAAAATTATGACTAATCTTCAGGCAGTGAATACTTTGTAGCCATGACCTTAAGAGCAGTGAATTGATCTCCTGCTTGCAAGGCTGCTGTTACAAACTTTATGATTCCACCTGGAGGAACCCTAATCTTTGGTGCTGTGGCAATCTGGTCATAGTGATCAGTAGCCGTATCTGCTGGAATAGTACCAAATTGTGCCAAGTGGTAATTTACAACTTTGTCAGCAATTATTGCTGTCCCATCAATTGGACCTCTTGAGATTTCTACACCTGAAGAATCAGTAATAATAACTTGAATGAGTCTGTTTGCAGCATTTGCATCTGTGTCAAGTTCAGCTTCTAAACTTTCCAAGTCCCATGCTTCTAATGCTGGGACTGTGATAGTTGGGTCAACTGCTACAACAGGAACTACACCTGTAGCGAGTTCTGGCCAGACATTTATAGAGCCTTTAGGACTTGCTGCCATATCTAAGCGGTAGCGTTCTTCTCTACGAGGTCGGTAGGTGGCTTGAGCAGGTCATAGACCTGTTTGTTGGTGGTAATCTCGGTTCCTGGAGTTCCGCCAGCAATGAGAAGTTTCTCACCAAATCTCTTTGGGTTCATGATTAGATAGCCAATGAAGTCGTGAATAATGTTATAGTCTGCAAATTTCTTAGCATCATATTCTGAATCCACTACATAAGGTCCGTCTAGTTCATAGGCTCCTTCGTTAGTGAGAGCGTAGACAAACTTGCGTGGTACATAAGGACTGATAATTGCAACACCGCCATATTCTTCCATTCCTTTGAATGGTACTACTCCAAATCCTTTTGGTGCATTCTGTTGTGCATATGCGAATGAGAACCAGTTGGATAGATAATCTCTGTAATCTAATGGGTTGAAAATCCAATATTTAATATAGTTAAAGAATTTGTTAAAGTGACCAAGATAGACGTTTACAAACTCTTTTGGTGCATCGTTGGTTGCATGTGGTACTCCTTCAGTACCAGTTGCAGTAAAGTCTGGCAAGTCACCAAATACTGCATCTTTAATGAGATTTGAAGATTCCTTGAGTGCCAAGAGTTCTCTTGCTCTTTGCATCTGGATTTGACCTTGAGCAATTGAGGTAGTGAAAGGATCAATGGTTGCTTCTAGTCGGTCTTCTCGGCTAGAATAGGTGTGTACATCATTTCTGAAGATTCTAAATTCATTCTGACCATATTCTGTGTAGTTAATCTCTGGTTCAGATAGTCTCTGAACTTGGATGTTAACTGCTGGCCATCCCATTTCTGGAATCTTTCCTCGTAATTTATCTAAACCAATGTGTCTGAATGCTGTAGTAATGAAAGATGGTTGTTCTAGTTTGCCAACAATTTCATTTACAAATTGAACGATAGTTAATTGATTGGTGTTATCACCATTGACAACTGCTTGATACTCTTGGTAGAGTTGGGACATTTCTCTATTAAGAGAACCGTCATATCTGCATCTATTTTTTCTCTTGAGGTTCTTTACTTTAAGTTCAATTTTTCTTTGTGCACTTAGTTCTGGTTTAATGTCAGTTAATTTGTAATATGTTTTGTTAACTCCATCCAATGCTGCTTGTAGATACTCAGCATCAATTTTGTTTCCTGCTTTGAATTCTACTTGTTTTTCAACTGGGTCAAAGGATGCAAGATATTCATTTTGGAATCCAATCTCTTCATCTTCGATGTTACCAGTATAGACTGCACCTATTTTTGGCAAGAAGGTATAAGTTTGGCCAGACATTTTAGATTACTCCTGTTAATAATATCCCGATGTCATTTGCAACAGTAACTCGTAGTGTTTCATGATCTTCATGATGATTACGTAGTCTACCAAACACTCTTCCTAGTGGAATGTCAGCAGCTAATGCAGCAACAAAAGATTGTACAGTTGCTGCAAAAGCGAATTTAACTAATTGAGTAGGTCTAACACTTGCACCAATAATAATTGGTACGGCACTTCCAGGGACAGCAACTTGAACTGTAAGATCTCCAGTTGTAAATTTCTCTAAAGCAAAAACATAACCAGTGTCAACTACTGCATCATTAGTTTCTAGTCTGTCAAAGTTTCCTGCTGCATCTGGAAATAATACATCCAAAAATTGGTATGCAGTTGGTGCTGCAACCAAAGTTGCTTGGTAGACATACCATGGTTCGTAGGATGTTGGGAACCTAACTGCTCCTTCGAGAAGTACAGGCATTATCTAGCGAACAACTCCTCTGGTGTCATTTTATCGACTTTAGCAGAATATTCTCCATTACCTGATTTAGCAGAACCTGTAAATTCTGAGAGTCCCTGACTTAGACCCAATGGTGTTGGTGTGGTTTCAATTGTTCTTCCAGATAATTCTATAATTGGTTTTGCTTTTTCAATAGCACCATCTAATTGTTCAGGAGTCATTTTATTCCAATCTGCTGTATATTCCGCAAGTGTTTTTTTATCAACATGAGATTCATAAGCTGCTTCCAAAATTTGTAATTTAGGTTTCTTGATAATAGTATTTTGATAATCTAATTGTGCTTTCATTGATTTGTTTTCTTCTTTCATTTCTTTCATTTCATGATCTCCATTCTTTGCAGTTTGAGTGTGTTCATCATCTTTGTGTGGAATCTCCATTGCTGCTTTGAGTAATGTTGCTCTCTTCTCTTCATCTGGTTCTTCCATAGCTTTCAAAACTGCTTTTAGAACTGCGTCATGATGCTCTTTGTCATCTTCCATGGCTTTATTAGCATCTTCAGTTTTTTTGTGCTCGTCTTCCATAGCATCATGATTTTTCTTTTCCATGTCATCCATGGCTTCTTTATGATCTTTGTCTTTTTTCTCCATAGCATCTTTGTACTTTTGGTCGTTCTCATCTGCCTTTGCATTCATTTCGTCTAATTTAGCAGATAACTCTAGCAGTGATGAAGGCATATTCTTACTTTGACTAAACCTGTGTATCTATTTAACCAAAATGTTTTATTACTTTTAGAAACTGAGAGTAATGGGGAGTTATTGATAGTGGCCAAAAGAGCTAAAAAAGAAAAAATGCTTCATGTAGCCGTGTATTTTACAAAGTCCGAGTTCAAAGAGATCAGAAAGAAGGCTGGAAAAGATGTTCTGAAGATTAGTCCCTACCTGAGACAGCACTGTGTCCAATCTCTAAATCTTAACGGAAAAGCCTAGTTATTTATAATAAATGTACCCATTGGGCACAATATTAATATAGTGCATGTGCCCCTACTTAGAGTATGAATACATCACAAAAAACAATAGTAATTGGTGACCAATTCGTTGCGAAATACACTCCAAATTTTATTTGTCCTTCATGTGACAACAAAGTGTATTATCACTATGTACACCAAAAAGATAACCATCTAGCTCAATGTGAGGTTGAGATTTGATGGAAATTACAGTTTTCAGAGATGCTGACAAAATCAAAGAAGGACAATTCTTTGTTGCATCAAAAGACTCAGTTGAAGGAAGAGGCAGAGCTACTTTGAAAAGAGCCTATGAGATTCCATCTGGAGCATCAATGGAGTTCTCTAATTTTATGGGAGAGAGATTGATTGCTGAAGGATATGTAGAACATACAATAGACTCCAAAACGAAACAGCAGAAATTAAGACTTAGTGAATCTGGAAGAATTGCACTAGACAAGCTCTTCCAGCTCTATGACACCGAAGTAACAATCAAGGGGATGACTCACTGATGGCTATCTGCCCACGCTGTAATGACGATGTTCAAGATGCAGCATATGCAATTCATGTCAACCAGACATGTTGTGCAATTGGATTATCAGAACAAGATGCCAAGATGTTGAGAGAAGCAAATGAGGAAGAGTTTAGTGTTGTTGCAACATTGGCAGAAAGACAAGCTGACCTTGCACCTGAAGAGGAGGGTTGCTAATGTCCAATACTAACAACTCTATTTTAGTAACTAGAGAAGTTGAGAATGAAGAAGAATTGATGGCAAACTTAGATAATTTTATTCTTGCTTGTTTAAAAGAATATTCTAAGAATGGTTCATTAACAAAAACCGAAATGAAAAAATGGTTTAATGATACAATAGATCGTGTAGTAAATGATGCACAGCAAAGTTTGAAGGCTCAGGACTTATGAATTACAGTAAGCGTGTTATGTGCTTGCCCAAGGAGGGAGAGAGTTTGGTGATGTATTCACTTTCTCTTCTTGGTTATGTGGAGGAAAAATTAGAATGCCTTTAGATGACAACAAACCTCCACTTCGTGTAGAGTTTACAAAAACAGAGCAGACAGAGATGCAGAGAACATGTATTATGATTCAGCAGACTTTTTTGAGAGCACATCAAGAAATTATAGCACCGTCTAATAGCGATCTCACTACTATGATCAGACAAGAGAAGCAGATGTATGCAAACTTGGGAATTGCGTTTGCAGTTGATACTCTAGCAGCAATAGAAAAGGCGAAGAAAAAATGACGGTAGTTAGAACCAGAAGTACCAGCTTCCTAGACCTCAGCCCTGCATTAGATGGAATCACTGAGGTTCTCACTATTTTATTAAAAAAACCCATGTACTTCAACCAAATGTTTAGAGAGAGTAAAGTACAACTCAAAAATGCATCTCTCAGATATTTCAACATATGTAAGGATAAAGGATTCATTATCGGTAAAGAAGAATCTTTGTTAATAAATAATGGAAGAGGTATCAACAAGAGACCTGTTCTCTTAATGGTGTATCATGTAACTGCAAAGGGAGCACTGTTCTTGGAGTTGGTAAAGTAATGCCCAAAGCTGGATTCAAGTCTATCACAGTAACAGAAAATGTGTACAATAGACTCTTTGCAGTTTACGAAGCAAACCAAAAAGAGTTACAGACAATTGGAGTCAATAGTTTCTCAGGATATGTAACTCATTGCTTGGAATTACAATTAAAGAATCAGAATATTGCAATAAAATACCGCCCTTGGTTACAAAAATTAACTGTCAATTATGATAGAGTCCTTCTCAAAGACAATATCAAAAACCGAGTTGCAGAGATTATAATAAAACCAAAGTTGAAATGTATGTTGTGTGATTCAAACAGTTGTATGCACATAGGATTTTGCTATTCAATTCCAGAAGTTTATGAGATTATGGGGAAGAATTTTGGGTAGAGGTTGTTTAGGAATCTGTGAGACTGTTGAAACCACTCACAATAGAAATGCCTATGCAGATGGATACAAGTATTGCTCTGTATGTTGTCTATTTTTATTTACTACTCTGAGTATCTGTTCATGTTGTACCACTCCTCTTAGATCAAAATCTCATCAAGGAAAGATGGAATGACTCCTAATCTAAAGAGTAACTTAACTGAAAGTCAAGCATTACTTTTAACTAATCGAACTGAATTAACTAAAAGACAATATTCCTATTTTGTTAAAGGAAAAAGAACTGCTTGTGATTGTTCTAAACTTGAAGGCTTTATGATTAAATTTGATTGTGGGAGCCCATTCGTCTAATGATCGAATCCACAAAGTGTTATCATCAAAGTACAACAATGTATGATGAATTTGAAGATGAGAAAGGCGAAATTATCTATGCCGATTTTGAAGTTTGTAGAGAATGTAACATGGTTATCTTTAACGGTGAAGAGATGGGGTTGATTAATTGACAAAAACAACAGAATGTAATCTAAGAATGATAAAAGCGGAATGTGATTTTTGTGGTAGTTTTACTTTATGTGCAACATTCAAAGGAACTCAATCTACGATTTGTGGTAATTGTGCCAATCCTAAGAGAAAATTTCAGGAGATAATAGAAAATTGAGTAACGAACATTCTATTCAATTAATTTTTTAGCTTGTTGGATAGATTCTCCAAGTTTAGCTTGAACTCGTTTTCCTTGTTGGTTAAGTTGTCAAGGTCAGTTGTACAGAACTCAGCTTCCATTGCTGACTCCCTACAGTAAGAGAATGCAACTGCAACAATTTGGTCATTATCCCAGTCAGGATGCTCATCATGTAAGATCTTGATTTTTCTTTCCACACAGGAATCCAAGTCTGCTTCAGGGGCGTTGTGTATCTTTCCAACAATGATTGCCAAGTCTTGAGAGGAGTATCTGCTGTTTACTGTCTTCTTTACAAATGGAACTATGGTGAGTTGGTTGGTATTGTCATCGTTGATTGCTGCACTAACTGAAAGTAGTTTCATTGCACATCCAGGACCATCTCCAGTACATACTGCTGGAATGTTATCGGTTTCCTTACCATATGCAGGATTTCCAACCAGTGCATCTTGTGCTGCAATGAATCTGTGTAGAGTTGTTTCTATCCTACCGTCTCCCAGTTCTACTTCATCTCTTGTCTCTTCATTGTATATCACAACTGTTGGACTTCCAAACTCTATTTCTTCATCAAGTATCATTTGTTGTGCAACAGGATCAGTGATTTCGGAGTACTGGTACACCTTATGGAACATCTCATCAATCTCAACTTTTAGAATCTCTCCCACCTTGTAGTCGTTCTGTATTGCAACTGGTGGATGGTCTTTGTCAGGAGTCAGTACAATTGGCTGGCCTTCAAATCCCTTGACATCCTGCAGGATTGCATCCCAAGTTACTCTCCAACGATTTGCATTGAACTTGTCACTGATTAGGAATTTTTTGATGAAGAATCCTTCTTTTCCTTGGAACTTTTTTAGGATTTCAAGATCTGCTTTGGAGTCTATTTCTACTACTCCATGGTAGTGTTGAATCTTGTTCTTAATTACATAGGAAGCCATTAACTGACAGGATGATAGTGTTTTCATTTCTTCTCCAACCTTCTATCCACTTCATCTATTATCTCATTTGTAATATGACATTCTTTTGGGATGCCTACACTATATTCTAATAATACCAAATTTCTTCTAGATATGTGTGTTAGTTTGGTCATTAATCCATAATATACTGTGAACCATTTATCAGTGAATGTTTTCATTTCTGTCTCCTAGAGGGATTTGTAATCTTTAAGGTTTGCCAGAATGCTTTTGCTACCAAGTACGCATTGTAGGCTTGTGCTGCCTGCCTCTCAAAATTTCCTTGTAGTCGTTTTTGCTCTTGCTGTTGTGTAATGTAATCGTAATGACATCTGCATCTGTAGTGTGTATCTCCTCCAAGTTCTGGTGGACCAATACGAATCAGTTTAGGGTCATCGGGTCGGAACAACTTTCCTTCATGTGGTCTGCAGATAGGACAAACTCTGGAATCTTTTTCAGTTCTGTAGATTAACCAAGTAATTTTAGGTGTAGGTGGTGGTTCTACAACCTCTTTTTCAACTTTTTCTCGTGAAGTTGATGAAGGAATGGCCAATAAAGCTAGGGGTATTAGTGGGATCAAGGTCATGTCAGTGTCTTCAATCTCAAATTCTGTAGCACCAATTGGTCTTCTGTACACAGATGGAGTAATTCTAACAGTGTACTTTCCTTTCTTCATCTCTGCTGTTGAGATTAGTTTTGATATTGTAGCAGAATCCTTTTCGATTACTGAGAGAGGCCATACAGGAACTCCTTTGGAATCCAGTATCTCCATGTAGAGCTTGTCAAATGGCATCGGTACCAGTGTGGTTCGTTCCACAACATTCACAGAGATGCTAATCATCTGTCCCCTAGAGACTTTGGTGGGAGATGCTATTACATTAATCAGGGGTAGGAACTCTTGAGCCATCAGTTACGCTGTGTTACTTTGGCGGTTTCTCCTCCAGGACCTTTGACAGTAAAGACTCCTTTAGCTGATGGTTTAGATTGACCAAATGGACCTTTGTCTTGTGGACCTTGTTCTTGCATTTCCTTCTTTTGTTTGATTGCATCTTCATCAATGTTAGCCATGTAGTCCTTATCGCCAAGTTCTTCTCCAATGTGCTCTGGTTTGTATGGGAATAGTTCTATTTCTGCTAATAGTCTCTCAACTTTCTCTGCTCTAGTTTCTAATTCTGCTTCCTCAAACTCTACATCTATGTAGAACATCTCTAATTCTTGCTTGTCTTTGTAGAGAATTCTAAAGTTTGGCATGTAATGTTGGGATGCAATTTGTTGACCAATGGATGTCCGAAGTCCTGCAACCTGATTATTGATGAATGAAACAATTCTTCCGACCATTGTACTTCTATTTGCATCTCCTTCTCCATAGATGAGGCTCTGTGGCATTCCAGTAATACCAATCATTATTTTCACCATTGCTTCCTGTACTTTTACTAAACCTTCTATGTTTGCATTAATCTTCATCTCCTTAAAGTCAAAGTCCTTGATGTTTGCATAATCAATTACTGCAACTTCACCTGCCTTGTAGGAATTGATAATTGTGGTTCTGATTTTCTTTCTTACTTCCTCATTATATCCTGTGGAATCAAAGATGAATGCTCCCATACCACTATGAGAACTTCTAATGAACTGTTGATAGTTTTGTGCAAGTATTCTTCTATACACTCTGACAGGATCTATAGAGCGCTGTCCTACTGCAAATCCATAGTAGAATGAACCAATCAATGGAGAAGCATAACGGTTAACAAGATACAACATGTCCTGAGATGGAATGAATGCAGGTTGGTTGTAGATGTACATGCCACCAAGTTTCCAAGTGTACTCGTCTAGCTCTATCATTCCCATGTCGATTGGATGAACCAATTTCAGTGCATTTGGAATGTCTTTGTACTCTTTGCCATTAACTGTAACATGTGGGAGATGATCCCAGTGCTCATACACAATTGCATCTCTACCAAATGTAAGATGCTGAATGATTAGTGCTTTGAATTTAAGTTGTAGTGGCATGTCCATGTATGGGTCAATTTCCTTTGGTCCCATGTCAGAGTACCAGTCATCAACTTGGATTAAATCATCAATAATGTTTTGATTATCCTCAATTAGTTTTTGTTGTGCTTGAGAGTCTCCATGCTTCTTTGGATTACGTAATCGGAGTACAGGTTTGAGAGTCTTTGGCATAATAAAATCACCATAAGCATCAATTACTGTTCCCTGGAATGA
>LAZR01000299.1_pt1 | contig 46141 bp, 75 predicted proteins | sample 329461 | NCBI WGS metagenome assembly LAZR01 (sample SAMN03002196, study PRJNA259156) | marine sediment metagenome | biome: sea floor; feature: Hydrothermal impacted sediments; material: marine sediment; isolation source: Loki non-amplified sample from Loki's castle hydrothermal vent sediment ...
GCTTCTTGTTCGTCCGCTCCTGCCACCGTTTCGGTCTCCAGTATTGAAAGCATTTTCTGCTTGCCATGACTGGATATCGTGTAGTTTCCGTTCGTGAGTCGTTCTACGAGTCGACCATCAAACAGACCGTAGAAAGTCGAAGGCCAAAACTTAGCACCATCGAGACCGTCACGCGTGGTCGCGTAGTGTTGGTTTTTGAATGTAACTTCCCAGCCATCGTCCAGGCTACGAAGCAGCTCCAATTGAGCGGCTGTCAGTGATTTCAATTTTTATTGCTCTTGTAGGGTTGAAAGTGAATACTTCACCAACCATTAGTCCGGTGCCGTGATCCGCGCGCGTATATCCACGACAGTTCCCAACATCTCGCGTGACACCGACCATCTCGTCCCAGACATGATGGGTGTGTCCGCTGATCCATAGCTTTGGTTTCATCTCGCGAATCATGAGATTCATGTCGTTTACAAACCATGAATTCAAAACGTCTCCGGCGAACCGTGCCCGGTCAACGCCGTTGAACGTTGGAGGAAAGTGCGTAATAACCACATCGCCTTCCTTGATTACTTTGAGCAGGTAGTTGAGGTCTTTCCAGTGCGCGTTTACGTGGTCATCTATGGTCCAGCCGCGGATTGACCGGTAGTCGTTTATGTACAGGCGTGCCTGGATGTGTGCGTTCTGGGCTGGGTTTGACCAAAGTGTTGCGCCGACAAAGCGCTGGCCGTCGATGGTAACAACGTCCTGGTCGAGGAAACAAAACCTGTCGTGTTCGTCTTCCAGGGTACGCAAAAATTCCTTGGCCTCTGAAATGGACCAACCGTACCCCTCGTGATTACCCAGCACAAACAGGACTGCCTGGTACCCCAGGGCCATTGTCCTGTCAAGGAAGATTTCGAATCTCTCCGCGGAATGTCCGGTAAAGATGTCGCCGGCAAGTACGAGTACGTCGCCGTTCTTCTCTACAACGAAATCGCTGCACTCAAGGTGCAAGTCGCTCATGTATTGTATGACTAGATTTCTTTGCATAGGTATTTTTTGGCCATTTCCAGAACATCCGCATCCCTCAGGTACCCAATGCCAATATTGCACCTAACGCATAAAATGCCCCTTACCTCGCCAGTCTCATGATCGTGATCAACGTGTGTAGTGCTACCCCACAAGTCTAGTGAGGCCTCACAAATAGCGCAAAACCAATCCTGCGCTGCCAGCATATCTTCAAAATCTGAAAAAGATATGCCGTACTTGTGCTTCAGGGTCCAGTCTTTTTTATAGCGCTTCCACCGAGCAGGGTCTTGCGCACGATAGGCCGCTACGCTTTTGTTAATCTTATCCCTGTTTTTCTTACGATACTCAATATCGTAAAGCCTCTTGGCTTCCTTCTTGTTCACGGTGAGCCCTTTCGGGGGCCGTAGACCAGCACTTCCAACTCCTCAAGAACTTCCGCCATGTCGTCGAATAGTTCGTTGGGTAGCTCTACCGCACCGACCGCGGCATTGATCGATGCAGCGTTCAGACGATCCACGACAGAGTCGAGTCGCTTCCTTAGGGGAAGTTTGATGTTGATTTTAGCCATGTTGCCTCCAGTGGCTAGATTAATAAATTCCGCGCATCATGCGCCTAAAATCTCCGCCTGTCATGCACGAAAAACCAAGCAGGTTTGCGTGCTTCGGTAGCCAGGTCGGATCGCGCTCCATACGGAGGCGGTCAAAATGACTGGCCCCGTCAATTATCCAAACCATATTGTTCGTCTTGCAATCAGCGCGAGCGGAAAGAATTGCCTCGTGCTGCAGTATGCGTTTATTAACTCGCTCATGTTCAGCCCGCAGCTCATATGCTGCCGCTTCGGCCGGCGTCATTCCCCCAGTCGGGTTTGCCGCACACCCCGACGACAGAATGAAAATTGCCGCAATCATCAATTTCAAGATGCCCATGTATTTCGTACTCCGGGTAGGGTTGCCTTGTCCCTTCAACGTACCTCTTCCTACCAGTCACTGAAATGATACCACGTCTGCGAGCGCGGCGCAGCATGTTGTTCAAAGAATGGCGAGACTCCGCGAACCCTATGTACGGGGCCAGCTCGTCCGCTATTTCATTGATTGTTAAGGCCTTGCCCTCTATGCCTGCCGGGCCGAGCGCAATCATCGCTCTTGTAGTCCAGCTTTCTTTTTCGTACCCGATGTTATTTACGACCTGCTGCTGCATGTTTCGAAACCAGTCCGAGTCCTGCAGAGTCAAGAAAATATTTAAGTGCGCCACACCCTCGCACCCCGAAAGTAGAATGCTTTTCTTGTAGCCTTTTCGTCCTCGAACTTCGGTCTGTACCCTTGATGCGCGTAGCATAGTTCTTCCACCATTTCCTTAACTATGACGGGGCTTGCCTTCGTGTGCCCCTTGCCCTTCGTGTGTCGCTCGAACGTTCTGCGCACGCTTGTTGCGACAGCTTCCCGAACCCACACCCCTTCACAGGGTTTCCCAAGCCACGATACTATCGTAAACTCCCATTTTTTCTTTCGACCGCCCTCTCGCTCTTCTTTCATACTGGATCTACTACATCCCTAAAATCGTCGAGTTTCCGCTGCTTAAGTTCTTCGGCCCTGTTGAGTTCGTGCCGATATATATCGACCAGGTCCGCCTTCTTGCAGTCTATTATGACAATCTTCCTGGTCTCGTACATAAGAAACATTTCGTCGTTGCCCAGATTGCAATACTGGTGCTTGTAGCATTCTGAAAGCGACTCATTGAGTATCGTGTTGAGCCGACAGGACTGCCTGAAGTCCATGGCCTCCTCTTCCTGCTCGGCATACACGATCACAGGCAGCGGCGCCGAAAACTTCAATATAGCCCAGATCGCAACGGACACTGCCAGCGTAACCAGTAACAGAAACGTTGAAGTCGTCCTACTTCCAGTGCGGGGCTTTGTCGTACTTGCCATCTCGTCTCCTTGGAACCACTTCGTTGCGAAGTTTGCTTTTTTCATGTCCTGGGTATCCTTCGTTCCACCAAAGTCCTGTCCGCTTGAGCCAGGTGCGTACGATCTTGCGGTACCCGCTTGGCTTGTGCGTGGCGCCTATCTTCGTTTTCTTGCACGGCGTCGGCCGCTTGCGCCGGCGCTGCTTGTTTGCTTTCACGGGGTTCGGCGGACCTCTTGGCGGCGTCGCTCAGTATCCACTTCGTTTATTTCGCGAATCGTTGCCCAAGCCTCGTCACGCTCCCGCTTCATTTCCAGGAACACCTTACGCACTCCAATCGCGTCCACAATCAGATAGATCGTCCAGTACGTTCCCCCAAACATCACGATGATGCATGCGGCGCCGATAACCAGGTATCCGGTAATTATTGCGGCCAGCTCCATCATTTTTCCTCTGGCTCGGGCTCGGGCGGTTTCGTCAGCGGCTTCTCAACGCACGTAGCTATGTAGTGAAAATCTTCGTGGGCGCTTCTCCATGCCTTGATGAACTGCTTAAGATGTTTCTCGCACTCCAAGCGCGGCACTTCCCGATCTGAGAAGGCACCCTTGGCCTTGAACGATTCCATCTCGTCCTTCTTCAGCGGGACATATTCCCCGTACCATGTGATCACGGTAGGGACGTACTCCCAGCCCCACGGCGCCGGTTCCTCGGCGAGCGCTTCCATCGCGGGGCCTATGGCGAGCCCAATAATCAACGCGGCTATCAACAGTCTGTCAAGTTTCATCATTTCATTCCTGTTCCGAGTCCCAGTTCCCGACGCTTCTTAAGGCAGGTTTTTGGCAGCGCGCTTGCCTTGCATGCTTCGCATAGTCCCGTGCCGTCGTTCTTTGCCTGGCCAGAGCTGATGTGCCTGCATGGACATGGCTGCCTCATGAGAGGCACACAGGGCTGAAAAATCCGCAGATCGCAATCATCATCATCCAGACAACCCCCGACATGGCAAACGCCATCAAGGTCCCGAGGAACACCAGGTCGAAATAGGTGTCGCTCCAGCACCCCCATCCTTGCGGGTGAGCATCGGACACATGGCCCCAGATCGTCAGGCTAGAACTTTTCACCAGCACCCTCCTCCTCGGCGGCCAACGCCAGGTCGGCCTTCGCGTCTTCGTCGTCGTCCAGCATGCCAAGATCCTCAGCCTGCTTCGCCAGCAACTCAACCTCAGAATCCGGGTCCTCAGTCTGCAACTTGGAGCCGCTGAAGTCGGCGCGCCGAATGTTGGCATGGAAAAACTTGCCCTTGCTTTCGGACTCGAAAAAATCCTCCGCCAGTTGATTCGGCACGTTCAGGTACCTGTACTCTGCGCCAGATGAAAACCTGACATAAAGCGTCCCCAAGTCCGTTTCCGGACTTCCAGCCGTATAATCAATCGCGGCTATGTTGCTGCTTCCCTCTACTTCGGTCCAATTAGGCTTGTCCACGTTCTTCTCCTGTGTTTGAAGGGGTATTCCGTCGCCTCCGCGGCGATTACGTCCAGAGGCTTCCTCAATCCATGCGGGCGAGGAAATCATGCGAAAGACATCTCGTCATCGTTTCCGCCGGGCCACATGGACAGTTGGTCGTCTATCCGGTTCCCCATGTCCCTATACTCCCAGACGTGTCCTGCGAAGTCCCCCTTGCCGTCGTCCCATCTGGCGTCGCCAGGGTACGTCATCTCCATATTCAGCTTGCGCTCGACCGTCCACAGCCACCGGTACTTCCCCCTCTCGTTGAAGTTACCCTCGGTGAGTTTGATGGGCACCCACGGGAACCACGGGTGCCATTCCGACAGATCGACAATCCTGCTATCGCTGAGATGGCTCATGCCTGTACCGATCCGCCCGTGTCAGTTCCCGGTGGACGCACGGTACCGCGGCTGATAGGGGTGTCCTCGACCGCGTCGTCTTCCTCGTCCCGGAGGTCTCCGTCGAGGATCTCGTTCTCCCAGTCCAGCATCCAGAGCGCGGCATTTTCCGCATTCACGTCAAACTGAATGTGCTTGACTCGCGCGATGAAGGCCGTGATATTGAACTCAAGGCGCTTCACGTGGGCCACCAGAGACTTGATAGTCTCATCGTCCGGGGTACGCTCGTTGGACGGCGTGTCGGCAAACGATAGTGTTCTCTTCTGCTTGTCCGCCATGCTAGGTCACCTTGACTCGCTGCACGTTGATCCAGGGGTGCGTGTAGATAACACCATCTGTGTAAATCGTTACCGCAGAAAGGCCGTGGACAACCGCCCAGACCCCGGTATAAGTAATGACAGTCGTGCTGTCGTGGAAAAGTATTTCAACCTTGTCATTCATGTCCGGATATTAACTCACTGAGGGGATTCCGTCAAGGGGTTCAGACCTTTTATTCATCGTACCACCAGAAGTCGTACCCCAGCCGGTCCCTGTACAGGGGCGCTATCAGGGCGCTGTATGAAGTTGTGAACCAGTCCCAGCATTCTACTGATATGAGAGAGCATATTGCGTCCGCGTCCCGTGCTTGGATTGCCTCGCGAATGACGTTCCTGCCGATTCGACGGTGATCCCCTCGACGCCTATCGGAGTGACGGTCTGACCCAGGCCTGAGGTCAATACCTGCCCACTCGCCTAACCGTTCGATGGGGTCCTCCACCTTATGGATGTGGGGGTTATTCTCGGCAATGAATCCATTCTGTATTTGCGCGAACTTCCCCAGATCGTTTGACAGGGGCGGGGGCGGCGGAGTCTCCCCGTCGCCTAAGCGCTGCCAGTGCGTACCCAGTACGGCCAGTGGATCACGGGTTACAACGAACGCGGACAGTCCGGGGTACCACTCGCTATACATGGGGTATGTCGACTCAAAGAGGTGACCAAAGTGCGCCGACAGGAGATCACGATTTCCCCTGATTGCGTACCCGTGTGTTATGGAGTAGCCGGCATTAACGAAGGAGTCACGAACGTATCGTGTACCACTGTGCGGAACGGTCCACATTTGCCACCGCGGCGGAGTGCCTTTAGGTTTAGGTTGCAAGTAACTTCCTCACTTTCTGATCGAAGGCCCTATTGGCGTGCCGACACTCTCCGAGGGTCGCGTCCCTCATTTGGTAAAACTTGGAACTGGTCTTGTTCATCAGCTCTACCTTGCGTCCAAGTAGGGTGGCCCAGTACATGCCGTGGTATGAGTTGGTGAGCACCGTCTCCCCCGAACCGATGTCCTGAAGGGCCTGCTCGAACGTGCCGCGGTTCCCGTAGGTGCCCGGCGGGGCTTTCTGGCCCTTGTTCACGTTGAAGAACGTAACCCTGTCGGCGGTTATCTCGTACTCCCGGTCGAACAGCGGCGACATGCAGCTTGCACACGGTACCCACTCCACATTCCTGGGACCGTAGTCCCGACACCCCACGAGGTCAAAGCCATCCAGCACGAACTCAGTGGGGTAGATAAATTCCTTGTTCATCTGCCCCATCCCCCACGCTATCTTGTAGCCAGGGAGATCATGGCGGTCCAGCATTAGTTTGGCCAACTCCAGGATACCGCCGCCGCCAAAAATGTAGGCATCTGATACGGGGGGTGGTCCCAATTGCGGGTGACGGACGTTGTGCAGGGAAGCGTTCGGGTAGTCGAAGTACAACAGCGGGCTACACACGAGGTCCCCGATGTTGGTGGTGTCAGCTACGTGGAGACCAGTAATTCTCATGGAAAAACCCTGCTTTGCCGTATGGGAAACACAAGTTGTCGGGCTCTTGCGTCTCTTTGAGGTCGATGGCACCGTCGGACCGCACGAAGATCTCTCCGTCCTGGAAGAAAGACTGGAGGTCTCCGGGTTCGACAAGAGACTTCTGTCCAACCATACATTTGCCAGTTGCGATCACGGGCACCGTCTTCCAGCCCAGTATCCGGAGCGCGTGCAAGCGATTCTGGCCGAGATGGCAGTAGTGGTCGAACCGTTCGGGCTCGTGATTCCAGACTATGATGGGGTTCAGCAGACCATTCAGGCCGATGTCGACAGCCAGGGCCGCCCTTATTATTCTTTGCTTGGCGGTATCATGCTGGTCCTTGCCGTGCGTAATGGCGTAAATCGGGTAGTGCGGCACATACCAAACGGAGTAGTCCAGTTCGAGCAGGGCGGGATCTGTATCCATCCCCGGATATTACTCCCCTGAGGGGATTCCGGCCGAGGGGCTTGCTGCTGTTTTGGCCTCGTCAGCCCGTTCCAACCGGTAGATCGCCTCGATGGTCGACTGCCAGCGGCACCCCGGTAAATGGGTGACCTCCCGCTCTTCTTTGGTCCAGGGCGGGCACATGCAGTCTGCTTGTCCGGAGCGGATCAGATTATGTAAATGTTCAGTGGAAGGGATCATTTTTGAAAAAAGTTTTGGGTTTGTTGTACCAGGACCTCAACGTGGGCATACTCCCCTATAAAAGGGACCCGCTTTCTTTTCGGGGGTCGCCTTCCTGGTGGGGCTCCAGGGTAGGAAAGCATGCTTATTCACTCTCATCGTCCTGTCCACAGTGACAGCCACCAGGGCCAGGGTCACACCTCAATGGTGCCGGCACATACACAGCGCTCTCATCTACCCATCCCCACTTACCTGGCTTGGGGGATAGCACGTCCGCTTCGCTGCCCTTCGGGGTGGGTGCCTTATCATGGCCTGGTCCCTGGCTACCCCTTGGTATGATACAGCAACCAAGGGAGCAATGGACGTACGGTGCCTCGGCCTCAGCCTTGGCCCTTGCGTTGTCGAACAGGTCAGCCACATCCTCCTCTACCCAGCGCCAGGCACCAGGCTTGAGGTCCAGGGGCACCTTGTCCTGGTCGCCGGCTGTCCTATCTAATGAGCCAGGCTCGGCCTGGTGCTCACTGCATGGGACAGCCAAGCACCACAGCTCGTTGTTCTCACCGTGTTGTAGGACGAGGCAGGCACCACAGTCGGGACAGGTGGCATGCATGCTTTGCTCCTTGTCACGCGCCCTCCATTCACTGGAGGCGCACCAGCCCATTGCCCGTCCGATGCTCGCTGGGATGGATCGAAGCCTCTCAAAAAGGGTCATTCCGCCTCCCCGGTCTGATTAGTGGCCGCCTCACTACCTGTTCTCTTAAGGGCCTGTGCCTGCCTTGCCCACTGGGCTATGGCATGCCGCACACCCTTAGCGACGGGGGTTAGCTCGGGCTGGTACAAAGGGTCATCGACTGATCGCGTATCAGATGTCGTATCAGAGGTCATGCGCACGCCTCACGTGTTCGTCGCACCCAGCACTTGTTAGGCACGCCAGGTCGCCTGTGCCTCACACCACATGGGCACACCTTGGGGTAGTAAGCGCCTGGATCATAAGGGACATGCTCGCCCTCCCTCTTGACCCGGGCAAGACCAAAGCCACTGGTTTGCACGGTTGGACGGTCATAGATCCGACGGTGCTGTTCTCTCTTTGACCTTATAGAGAATGATGCCGCTGCGCTTGCCACAATGCCCGAGGCTGCCCCCTTCAGTAGGGTGCGACGAGAGAGTAACCGGCTCATTTTACGCCGGCCACAATAACTGAGACAGCAATGATAATGAGCACGACCACAATCCAACGCAGTGCCTCAGTAATGTCGCTGAGGCTGCCTTCAATCATTTCAATCAGCTCGGTAACGTAGGGATCAATAGGCATGGTGCTGTCCTGGTGCTGGTCGCACGATGCGGTGCCGAGGGTTGCTTGTGTAGAGGGACGACCTGGTGCGCAACTCCTCCCTGGTGATGCGGCGGTAGCGGGGGCTGTCGTCGATGATGATGCGGTCGTCATCCATCAAGCCGGTGACTGGCACCAGGGCAGCGATCTTCTCTGCTTGCTTGACTCTTGTGATCGTCGATGCCGCTGTGCTGACTGCCAGGACTGATGCTGCACCCATCAAGAGTTGACGCCGAGTAAGTAGCCGGCTCATGCCGGCCTCCTCGCATTTATGTAGACACGCTGTCCGAATTCCATGATGTCATTGCCTGCCAGGCTGTACCACACGCTGCCGTCATCAAAGGTAAATGTTCTATGCGAAACAGCGGGCTTGGAATAGTAGTGACCGTTGAGGTACAACCTACCCATAAAGACAAAGCAAGGTGACCCCTCCCCGGCCTCTGTCTTGTAGGGCCACAGCACCGCGCCTATGGTGCCGCCCAATGCCGCTAGCGCTATCCTTTTCAGTAATCCACGTCTGGTGATCATGCCGGCCATCCTGTTGTCATGCTTCCGATCATGTAAACAGTGGCAACAGCAATCAACGCCATCAGCGCAACATAGCCTAGTATTATGGCAGCACCAAGTACACTGTAAATCTGGTTGAGGGTCATTTCCCCACGTCCGGTTGATCAGACGGGTAGCGAACAAGCATGACGTTGTACTTGGGATGATCTCTCACGAGTATCTCGCCTGACTTCAGGTCCCAGTCCTCCCATAGCTCCTGGGTGATCCACTCGATTGCGTGATACCCGTCATAGCTCACAAGGTGGGGCGTGCGTCCGCCAGTGTACTCGGCATAATGGGATACCGGGCGTATCGGGCGGGGAACCTCTGGCTCCCTCACCGGCCTGATGACGAAGCTTACTCCTGGCTCGTAACCCAACTGGCAAATTTCATCGCCTGCGGCTAGCAGCTCAACCCCTCCTTGGGGTTCTAGCACCCTGCATCCGGGCACGCTCGCATCGACATGCGTAATGATCTCAAAATCTTCCGTGCTGGTGTTCTTGATCGTAATCATGATGGCACATCCTCCCTCTCCAGGAACGGGCCTGTACTGGGCGCGCAGAGCGGCACAAAGGTCGGCACTAAATCGGTGCTGCCTCCTCTCCACTGCCAGCCCGGCCTATCTACTGAATCAGTGGCCTCCAGGGATTCGATTGTCTCATCGAGGATACGGCGGGCCATCTCGATGGCATCCTCCTGGACCATAATGTCGTACTCTGCATAGACCAGCCGACCGGACCTGAGGTCCTCGAATACATGGGCGTAACTGTGATACCAGTTATCGAGCCTGGGCCTAATCGCCACCTGGTTGCCCCACTTTGACGGCTGTCACCAGAGGCGCGTTGGGATCGGATATGCCAGTGATCGCGGTATCGAGCGCGGCCTTGAGCTGCGTCACCTCTTCCTGAAGGCGCGCACGTTCCTTGTAGGTTCTGCCGACATCCATCCACAAGGCGATACGCCCCGTGATCTGGATGAATGCGAACATCAGCATCATTGCGCCGGCACCGGCTGCGAACAGCAGACCGATGACTGCGTAAAGAATGTCAAGCAGGTTGATTAATCCTAACATGCGCTGCCCACTTCGGCGATGACCCTATCCTGACCCCCGGCCAATTCCGGTTTGCCGTCAGGACATGCGCCACACTCACATGGCCCGCCGCGCGTAACGCGCTCGTTGGTGTTCTCCTGGTCGATCTCGACTGTCTCGTTGTCACGTACCCAGCGTACGAAGTCAAACTCGTTGCCCGCAAAGGTCACATCGCCCTTGTCAGTACTGACGCGCATGGTGCCGTTTGGCAACAGGACTACCGCCTGATCAAATGTGTAAAGCACGGTGGATATGGCATCGCTCAGCTTACCCCCCCAGCTCTCTGAATTCAGCTCAGCGCGCTTGTCTGCTGCGAATGCCGCCTCGATTGCGTCGTACACAGACTCGTCATCTGCGCCGAGTAGGATTGCAAGGCCTGTCCTGGGATCGCTCACACTGCTGATAAATATCAGCGCTGCCTCGACGTTACGCGAGCCAAAGGTGGCTATTGCCTCCGGGTAGTCCGGGCTTGGTAGTTGATTACTGGTCATTTACTTGATCTCCTGGGGTATTGCGCCTTCAGCCTTGATGGCGTCGGCGATGCGCACCTCTTCAAGTGCTTTGTTCAGCACTACAATTCGCGTGCGAATGTTGAATCGTCGCTCACTACCCATTCGCCCGGTTTCCACCTGGACGCTGACGCGCTCAGGGAGTCGCCAGAACAGATAGCCACCGTCGCCTGCCTGGGCTATCAGCGGATCCACTACGCGCTCGAAAAACCAGGCAAACATGTCGGCCAGGTTGTTGCCGGCGCATGCGTACGTTACATAGGTGCATCGCACCTTTGGGCCTTCGCGTTGCGGCAAGTCAAACCACGCCACGTGCGCGCCAGGCATACAGTCCAGACCCTTTTCAAATGCCCTGATAATGAGCTGTTCTGTCATGTTTGTTTGATCTGTGATCATGATGTGGCCTTTGATAGTTTGTCCAGTTGCGCTTCCAGTTCTCTTACCCGGTCAGCCGCTCCGCTCGTTATCAGCGCCATTTCTGCCGCCTGATTCTCCATCTCCCAGCATCGGCATTCTGCATACACCGCGCGCCGCAATAGCTGCGTGTTTGCGATGTCTTGCTTGATGTGTGTGGCCCGCAGCCAAAACATGCGCTCCTTGATTAGCGTGGCCTTCTCGATGACCTGCTGCAGCTCGTCAGGGATATCGTAGAATTCAGGTATGCCCTGCATTGCCTCGGCAGTCAGTGCATCCTTTTCTAGTGCGTCAGACAGGACAGTTTGAAGATTCTCGGCCATGCGGAGATTATGCCACAGTAGGGCAATAGCATCCGCTGCCGCGAGGCCCCGCCAGGCCTGGAAAATAAGCCTTGACATCCCCGAGAATGAGGCGCATGCTCGCTAGTGAGCACTTTTCACACACACAGGAATCAGAAGATGAAAAACTCCACAATTGATTTACAGGCGCGGCGCAGACTACTTATCGACAAGCAATTTACGGTCGAGTTTAGTGGGGGCTGGTATGTCCGGGACGGAAAAACGGGCAACACAAAACCAGCAACGACATTTAAGCTGGCCATTGAGGGGGCCGAAGCGGCCAACAGTTGATAGCCGGTCGGGCCGCGTGCGGTCCTTCCGAGTGTTAATTTCGACACTGATTGGAGATTAAAAATGGACATTGGAACTCTGAGAAAAGAGGATGGCAGTTACCGGGTGTGCAGGCGCTTCGACGCCAGCGCAGCCCTATCAACCGAACATGTCACGCACCTGAGCAGGATGGTTGATGGCAAGCCGCGTACCGTTGCGATGCGCAAAAGTATCATCCATGGCGCTGGCTACAATTACACCGTGGATTTTGATAGCATTGCCAGCAACACGTACGGAAACCTGAGGCAGGCATGCGATGACGTTGTGAACTACCTCAACCAGGGAGCACACGACTACCAGCCCAATGATGCCATCACGTACTGGTCCAACCGGGCGCGGCGCGATGCTACTGTTCTGGCCGTGATCGACGATGAAGCGCTAATTGAGTACAAAATGCCATACGGCACGAGCGCACTGATTAAGTGCAATGTACGATTCGGCGATCTAAGGATGCGCACCAACTACAGCTACCACAAGGTGCCCCGCAAATGGCTACTAGCAATCCTTGAGGCAGACATGACCAACTGGATTGGCATGGGCCGGCGCAGCATAACGCGCATCCCGTTCCCCATCCAAAGTTGACAGCCGGTCGGGCAGCGTGCTGCCCTCCGAGTGTTAATTTCAACACCGATAGGAGAGACCAAGTGAACAGTAAATTATATGAAAGCGACCCAAGGGGGTACACCCTGGAGATGGTAGCGATGGGCATGGACGCAGACCACATGCTGCTGTGCGCGCTCAAGCATATGTCGCCCGATGACGTACGCGGCATGCTCGACGCCAACGAAATGAGTCCGCGCTTTACTGACGATGACGACGAGGAATAGGCCTCAACATTCCCGCGGGGCTGGGAAGATGGCCAGGGCATTATGGAACGACCCCTGTTCTAAATTGACAGCCGGTAGTGTGGCACTTAGTGCCATACCCCCGAGTGTTAATTTCGACACTGATTTGAGGAAGTTTTAATGCCTAAATATAATCACGCTATCGACTTTGCCGCCGAAGTGGTGACTGACAACGAGTATGAAGTCAGTGCCACCGAAGCGCGAACAGCTTTACTGGAAAGACTAAACCGGCTGACAGACCACGAACTACTGGAAGCCATTGGCATATTCGACACACACGAAGAAGGAGAATGAAATGATGACACGAAATGACTTTGAATTACTGGCCCGCAGTCTGAAGGCAATGTACCCGAAAATTCTGGAAGATATCGCCACCCGCGAAGAGCGCGGCTATCGCGACGGGTACAACACTGCCATCAACCAGGTGTGCGGCGTATGCAGCTCGTCCAATCCGCGGTTCGATAGGGACGGGTTCTTGACAGCCTGCGGCCACGAAAGTTGACAGCCGGTCAGACCTTCTCAGCGAAGGTCTTTCCGAGTGTTAATTTACGCGTCGCTTATCGTCCAGATCAACAGGTGATGGACTTGCTGAAAAATTGCAAGTGAAAGCAGACACGGGCGCTATAGCCGGTAAGCGACGCACTTTTTAATTGGAGGCAAGACAATGGCAGGATATAGACAAGGGTGCGCGTCCTACCTGGGCAGCGCAATTTCCAACATCGATGAACTCGTTGAGCTAGCGCTTCGCGACCTGGACAAGGTAGAGTTTGACGGCCTTGTCGGTACCGGCCTCAGCGGGACCGTGGTCGTGCCGGTTCTTGCTTACCTGATGAAGAAACGGTTTGCCATCGTACGCAAAAAGGATGACATGGGCCACCACTCCAGCGAAATGGTGGAGTCGGGTCTTCATGCCGGCGACCGGTGGATCTTTGTCGATGACTTTACATTTAGCGGAAATACTCGCAAACGGGTGCTTAAGGAAATATCCAAACACCATGGCGAGCTGGCCAATGGCGCAGGTAAGCTGACATACGTCGGCGACTACCTGTACAGCAACCACGACAAGTTCAGGAGGGCGCACAGCGCAGAGGTGAACGCAGCCCTGGAAGCGCGCAAGCGGGCCTTGTCCGCCCCGATGAAAATCTCCGTCGCAGACTACTCAGCAGGGGTCCCGTGCCATGACTAACCTAACGATAACGGCAACGGTGCTGTTCCTGGTCGGTGTTGCATTCGCCAGCGGGTACATAGTCGGGGCCGCGCAATATTCACAAAGACCCGTTGATGGCGGCCTGATGCCGCCATGTAGCTGGGCCTACCTGCAACCTACACCGCACAAGCCAGATGAAAGCTGGAAGTGCAAACGTACAGGGATCGAAACTCACCGATCCCTTAGGAGGGACGACATATGACCCGCACCAGGGGCGCTATAGCCCAACAAAAATGGCGCGAACGGCACCCGGAGAAGACCCGCGAGTATACGCGCCTGCATTCAAGGAAAATAGCAGATTGCGCTACGCGATGGGCCAAGGAAAACCCCGAAAAGGTAGCCATAATTCAAAAGCGCCGGTACGACAAAAACAAGGACAAGGTCACTGCAAAAAACAGACGGCGGCGCAAGGCGCACCCTGAAAAGGTGACCGAGTATGCAAACGCAGCAAAGGCGATCAGACTTCGCGCTATCCCCCTTCGTGCGTTCAAGGGCCAGGACGACGCTGCACGGCAAAAGAACATGGACGAGCTGCATGCTCGCACAAGATCCAAGTCCATGGGATTTTCAGACCTAACGACTGAAGCCTATAGAGAATCCCTTCATAAGATTTATGGGCAGGCGGCGCTCATGAGAAAAACGGACGGCATTATTTATCATGTCGATCACAAGGTGCCGCTGGGCCGCGGTGGCAAACATCACCCAGACAACATGCAGATCCTTACGGGCCTGCTAAATCAGCAAAAGGGCGACAAAATGCCCAAGGAGAAACGACAATGAGACAGTTCACATCAGAAGCGGCAAAGTCGCTGATAACCGTGATTGGCACGGAGTACCACGCGGCCCAGATTCGCGTCAGCCGCAATTTCATCAAGCAGGACGACATGCTCGGGTACTTATTCGAGCGGCTGAACAGGCTGGCGTGCCAGAACGTCAACCTGCGGAAGTTCCTCGATAACGTCGGCCACATCCCAGTGGTCGAAGACGAAGACATGGACCTGGACTGGGCCAAGGACCCGCGAGAGGCCGAAGACGGCAAGGGCGAGGTCAGGCGATACGTAACACGCTCTGGGGGCAATGTCCTTAGCAGCGACAGCAAGCGGCGGGACTCTACGAAAAAGACCCGCCTGGTATCGTATAAGCAGGAAGCAGGGCGAAGGAAGAGGATCAAGGAAGGGGAAGGGGCTAAGGTAGCCTGAGATCGTCGCCTGAGGGGGCCGTACCGCGCAAATCATTCTCAGCAGCGCACGCCCCTTCGGCGATCCGCTTGGAGATGCAATGAATGACCTGATCACTCCGACTATGCTCTGCCCTGTACTCCCAGTGCCAGCGATTCGGCCCGCCCCAGTCGCCATAGGCATGGGCATGGTAGCGCTTAACCCGCCACTTGCCGAACCTCAGCGTGAGCCACAGGTCAATGAAAAAGTTTTTAATGGTCATAGGTACCCCGGTGCCAGTGATCGGATCGCTGCCGTTGCAATTGTGTACGCGCCAATGCCGGCCAGGCACGCGCCGCCACCAAAGAGTAGGACGGCCCAGATAGTACCCACCCATGCGCCGTGCCGGCCAGGCCTGAAGTCATGCCACATGCGCAGAACCACCATCACCTCAATGACTGCGCACGCCATCAAAACAGTGAGGCTGGCAAACAGGATAACAAACTGTGCAATGAACTCTATCATGCCCCATTAACCTCGGCCAGTAGAGCGTTCCGCACCTTCAGGGCCGCCCGCACGGTATTTGTGAAGATTAGCTTGGCCTCGTCGTGTTCCATTAACCTCGGCTTTGGGTACTCCATTTCTTCAACAGAAACCTTCGGCCAATCCGGGTGCTCAGGCATGAAGTAGAAGCGCTCGACGATGATGGCCTTGTTGTCGCAGGCCTTCACCAAAGCATTGCGGTAATCCCAATCAATGCCGTACCTCTCAAAGACCTTCCTCTCTATGCCAGAAGCGATCCACTTGTACTTGCCACGTATGCATGACTTCAGCGGGCTGGCAAGATCGTTGGTGTAGGTTTCTTCCGCGTCGTGAAGAAGCGCTGCCAGAATCTGGTCCCAGTAATCAACCCCTCGATCCACACCCTCGTCATCGAGAACCTGCTTGACCAAGGCCCCAACAAAAACAGAGTGCTGAGCTACCGAGTAGAATTGCGACACTGCTCCGGTAAACCTGCAAAGCATGGATAGGTGCTGCGCGATATCGTCAAGACAGATGCTCTCTACTTCCGGCCTCAGGTAAACAAGCTTCAGCCCGGACGCCGTGAGCGTCCACGAGTCATCGCCCTCTACTCCGCATCGAGCTATGTAGTCACCGGATCTCACGTTAGCCTCCTATGAACTGCTTCGCCAGCTTTTCGTTTATGTCCTGGCGTTCGTCTTCGCTCATGTCCTTGTGATCAGTCAGTACCTCGCACTCCGCGTAGTCGAGGATGTACGCTTGCGAGTTCCCCTCCATCCATATCGTTGGGCGGTCGCCGTACAGGTTCATCATTGTGGCACCTACGCCGCACAGCGCCTCGCTGGCAAATACCTTGCGACTGATCCGGTACTCCTCGCCGCTTTCTTCGTGCTGTATGAAGTACACCAGCATTGCCGGCGTCGTATCACGCAACAAGAATAAGGCCAGCCCGTTGGCTAACAACAACAGAAGGATCAGGACGCCTATTTTATCAAAGTTAGTCACGTCACTCTCCATCGGGCGTCAGCCCGTGTTTGTCCTTGATGTATTGCGCTTGCCGGCCCCTGCCATAGCTCGTCGCCTTACGGGGCGAGTCATCAGCGAACGTGAACGAGGTCCGCGTTGCCGACATAATCAGGTGGGTTTCCGAACCGCACGTAGGGCATGGTACCGGCTTTTCTCTATCCGCCATCCTGCGGAGCGCTAGCGATACCTTGTCGCATTCGCTATCGTTACATCGTCTTTCGTAAAGGGGCACTATGCGCGCTCCATCCATTCCTTGGGCCGCACTCCGGACTCTTGGCAGAATCCACGCGTCCACTGTTGAGCCTCGCCTGACCCCTTCTCGTACGGGCAGTCCGCGATGGCCTCATTGAACGACATGCCCCATTGCCGCGCACGTCGTGCTTCATCAAAACCTCGGGCACGAATCATCCCCACAGTTTGGCGTAGATGGCTCAAGCGCCCATGCCGGCGATCCTGCTCGTCCGTCATGCCGGGCGACATCGCCTCAGCGTCGTAGCGCGTGGCCCATTCCTTCACCACTTTGGAGTAATTCTGCGGAACGACGCCATCGTCGATCTGCTGGTTGATGAATTTCTTGCGGCGCCACTCAGACCATATCTCGTGGGCGTAAACCAAAACCCACGCGACAAAGCCGAAAATAACGATACCGAACATCATTTGATCTTTCATGACCCGTACCTCCTCAAAATTTCCTTAGCCCATATAACTAAATCTTCTGGTCGCTGCCCGTTAGGCTGGCTAGTTACCCACAATTCCAGATTGTCGGGCCTGTTGTCGTCCCTTACACCGTTCTTATGATGGACGCTTTCGCCATCAACCAGCCTACGCCCAAGCTTTCGTTCCATAATAACTCGATGCTCGTGAACGCGCTCGCCGTCCACCGTAAGCCTAACGTACCCAAGCACGTCAATTGATCGGACACCATGAAATAGTCGATCCATTCCTCTGCCCTCTCTTTTCCTGTTGTAATGCGCCGCACAATACCCTTTCGCATGTTGCGCCCTATCACACCAGTCTATTGCGCATTCAATCATTACCAAAAAACCGTGGGTCAGGAAAATCGTTCCCCTCTGGGTAGGTGTCGTAAAACGTAGCCAGCATAATCAGATTGCACACGAAGTGTCCTATATGTGACAGCCCTGATTCCTTATCGCTGCATTCTCCGTCAAGTATGTGCGCCTTGGCGTGGCGAATGGCGCACCCCAGCGGCACACTCCAGGGCATCCCCTTCAGCCAATTCCATTCCCGGTAGCCTCCGTCACGGATTGCATACGCAAGAACCTCGACCGCCTCATCAAACCATGGGTGGGGAACTGACTCCAGTAATTCCTTGCCCGTGATCCCGCCCTCCTGGAAACCGGCGAGCGCGGACATGCAGAAATTTAGAGTTGCATCAGACCAGTCCCATTCCCCGCGGTTCCTTCCCGCTTGCCTGAATACGGCCACCCAGCACCTGACGGGAATTAGCTCAACGGGAAGTTTGCCGGCGCCGATCCGCGCACCGGTACCAACATCGTCGGAGTCGAGATCGCCGACAGAAAACTCTGGTGTGATTTTATCCATGGTCGGGATCAAGGCCGGATCGGGCAGATCCTTGCCGGCATACTTCGCCATGTCCGCAATAGTCTGCTTCAGGCCTTCCGTTACTATTGCTTCTGAGATTTTACTCATTCAGTTTCTTCCCGTCGCGCCTGAGCGGCAACAGGATCTTGTTGTCCTCAATCCATGCCCGCACCTCTGGACCATTCAGCACTCCGTTCGCAGCAGCTAAGTCCAACGGTTCCCCGGAATCGATGTATTCCTTTAGGTGCACGATAGCGTTCATCGCAAATACCAAAACCCTTTTATCATTCATTGTGCCATCTCCCACCGGACATGGTATAGATCGCCCGCTTGCCGTTCGCATAAATAACCGTGTGACTATGTAACCAGGACGACGGTCCCCTTGCATAGTCCAGCGGAATGTATGAGCTGGTGCCGCTCTGGTACGCGCCGTTGGTGATTCCTGGCGTGTGCGAGTGCTCAATGACAACCTTGACACCGATCTTCGAAAACGCCTGGATGTTACCGCGTGCGCCGTTTGGCCCCTGGTCGCCGTGGTACATGCATTCTATGCTGGCGATCCTGAGCGAGGTGCGTCGTGTCAGCATGACCGCGTCCGGGCAAAACTCTCTGGCCCACACAGCCAAGGCCCCAGGATATTCCACACCGATCCTTGTCGAGTGCGTACCCTGGGCCATCCTTAGCGCAGTCTCCAGGTAAAAGGTGGCATTCTGCGGGTCCGCCTTCCAATTCGATTCTCGAATGTATTTCGAAAACGCGTCGTCATGATTGGAGCACTTGATGTAACTTATTACCGGGCCGCCGGCTGCCTTCTCCGCGACCTCAGTGAAGTGCTTAACGTCGTAGCATGCCTGCTCAACCTCTGAGCGCATGTCGCCCCAGTTGTTCGCGGATTCGGCCTTGCCAAGAGCGATGAACGGTTCAAGCTTGTGGTGGTGATTTCTTGAGTAGAAATCTACCAGGTCTCCCCACAGGATCTTCTCGGGTTTCAGCACATCGACGATGGTGCCCTTGTAGTCTTCAATGCCGAACGTCGCTTCGATTACCTGGGGATCGGTGAAGGGAGAATGCCAATCGCCGAGCGACAGAGCGAGCGCACGGCCAGCGGGTTGGTGCGTGTAATCTGTGTTGTACTGCGTGGCTTTATCGATGAACGAACCATCCTGCATCGCGTTTATTTGGCGCATGAAGAACGTCCCGTCAGGGGCGACCTCCACGATGGTTGCGCCCAGCGTGTGGTGATGTTCGCCCTTCTCTCCGGCCTTGCTGTCGGAGTAGTTCGCAACCGTGCATGCGCCGGTCGTCAATAGCTGTTTCGGCGGCATGCCTTCCGGCGTTGGGATGACTTTCATGGACAGCTTCGGGTGTCCGAGAATTCCCGACTGCTTGCCGGTGATTGTCTCCAGGCCAACAAGCGGATTAACGGCGGTCGGTCGCACCTTGGTGCTGCCCAGGATCTGAATGGATGCGCAAATGTTCTCGCGCTTATTCCACATGTAGGGCTTCACTTCCTTACACCACCACAGGTCGCTGAAGGTTTGCTCGGCCTTGATGCCGGTCGGATTGCGGTACCGTCCTTGAATAACATTCAGGTCGGCGTTGCGATGATTCTGCAGGGCAGTAAGCGCCCTCCAGAAACCGGGATGCACTGGCGTAGCATTTTGCGCCCATGTGAAAATATATACGTCGGTATTGGTCGACAAGCATTCCTTGGTCGGGGTAACAGGGGGAACGGGTGCCTTGCTCGCAGCCTTGCGCTTTGTTTTCTTTGTGTTGTCAGTGAAGCGGCGGCCACACTCCTGGCCCTCCACATCGTCCAGGCAAACGTATCGCTTGATTTTGGTTCCGCGACGCACGCCGGCAGAGCGCACAGGCCCACCGCAATCGGGGCACGGGATCTTACATGATCGAGGTCGTGGCATTACTTCTCGTCCGTTGAAATTGCTATTTTTTTCGTCCGCCTGTCCCAGCGCAGCTCAGTGACCGGCTTAATTTTCATGTGGTAATAGCCATCGTACGCCACGACCTCGAAATCTCCGATGTCCTGATTATACGCGAGCATCTGGTTGAGGTCCGCTATCAACTCACGTACGTTCATTCCTTTACCTCGGAGGGTTCCGGAAGTTTTGTGAACTCACCCGGTAACGCTTGATTTTTTGATTTCTGTTCGCGTGCAATCTTGACCGCGCTCATTAGGATATCCTCGGCCTTCTCAAGCGCATCAGTCGGGACCTCCTGCAGCATCAGCTCTGATTCTCTCTTATCTACGAGGGCTATCTTGTTAAACATGCCCAGGGTTCTCCCCAGCTCCACCAGGTTAGCACGTTTGTCGGCAAGCTTCAGCCAACCGATAACGAACCTGATCTCCCCGGTAACCGGGTCCTGGCGCTCAACAACCTTAACCTCTTGAATAGCTGATGCCTGCGCCCTAGTCAGCTCGTTTAGCTGCTTGGACTGCAGCGAACCGTCCTCGGCGATGTTGAAATAATCCAAGACATTTGCGAACCCCATCGATGCCAGTTCGGTTTGAATTCGGGCAATGGAGATGGCCGCTATTGACTTTGCCTTCTCCTGGTATTCCATGATCAGGGGCGCTAGCTGTTTGCGCAGACCCACCGACTTCGTCCTCGAAAATACCTCACTGTATCCCGACTCAACGGCGGCAACTCTCGCGTTAGTCATCACTTGCGGATGCTGCGAAAACTTCACCTGCATTTCTGTGTATCGAGGTTCGCCGGTGTTGTTATACCCTTCCCACTTGGCCGCGTTCGCTTCGAACTCAAGCGTGCGAAGCTGACCGTCGACGGCCATGGATCGGCACGTCAGGCAGGTCGCTTCAGAGTTCTTCTTTACGAAGTCCACTGACATCCGCTGACACAGCGACTCTTTTTTAGCCACTGGGCTTCTAATATGGGTTTTAAGTTGCCTGGCCACGGACTCTCTCCATGTAGGCCGCCGCCACATCAAAGTAAATATCCTCTCCCCAGTCACTAAGGGCGGTGTTAAGGGCGTGCAAAACGACCCTGCAGTTTTCTTTGGTGTAATCCCCTCCGGCAACTATTCGATATATACTTGGTGCGTAGGAGTTGTTTTTTCCAACGCGAGCAAGACCAAGGTCAAACTTAAGCCCGCTTAGCTCACAGGTTCCGCTTTCCACCCTCTCGAATAACCAATCAAAATCAAGATCAAATAGCCACCCCTTTTTCTTTGCCATCTATTTGGCCCTCGAAAGCATGTACCCGGTGCGCCCCTTTGTCGTTAGGCACCTCAATCGCCTCGCGGGATTCCAGAAAAGTTTGGCCGCCCTGCGCCTGCACAACGAACACGAAGCATCAGAAGCAAATCTCTCTGCCACATGACCGCGCGGACATGGCTTTCCGGTAAAATACCGTACCAGACCTGATGACAGGGCGTTCTTCCTGGATACAAGCTTCATCGATTACTAGCGCGGTCCGTCCGCGAACCCTTCTAATGCCTGGGCAACAAGATGTCGGTGCTTGGCACTAACCGGAATTACTGAGTTGATCTCCAACAGGGCAACTACGGCCTCGCCCAGCATCTTCAGTATCTCGGCGGTTTCCTCTTCCGCGACAAATTCGATGCGCGCCATGATTGCCTGTTCGACATCTTCGTCCCTGGCGAACCCAAAAACTGCATCAGCTTTCATTTCTCTATCTCCTCGATGTGAGTAGTACTCGTCGTACGTTTTTCTCGTAGTCCGTTATTTCGCGCACCACTTCGATCCCTTCAACCACAAGCCCGAGATGTTTTTCGATCTCGGCGGCGAAACCAAGCGAAAGGTAATCGTATGCCTGCCTGGCGTTGCGCAAACCGGAGTCAGACAGCGTCAATTCAAGCGAATTGGCCTCAATATGTCCTAATCTGTGAATTCTCATTTCATGCTGTAGCCCAATGGTACCAACGGATTTGACTCTTCCGCTTCAAGATGTTAGAATGATTGTAGAGATAATACCACACCAGTTGTCTGATGGCCATGACCAAGCGAAAGAAAATGACACTACCGAGAGCCCCACGAGTTGGCCGGACTCCGGACATCCTACGCAAGGGCGGGGCCATGAGAGACAAGACCAAGTACACCCGCAAGAACCAGAGGAGAGAGATCAATGCGAGCCATGAGAATTAGGGTTAACGATGGAGTTGGCTCCTTTACCGCAGTTGTCGGCAAGCCGGGCAGAATCTACACCCCTTACGTCAAGATAGACTCACACGGAACGGGGGTGGCCATCATCAGGCGCCACATGGCGAACGGCGACGTGGAGGCATTCGCGTCACCGCTGATGAAGGGCGACAAGCCTTACCCGATGACAAAGGCGGTCAATCACATGCTGCGCATCGGGCGCAAGCGCGGCATCACGAAGTCAGCAAGAGCGCTTCTGAAGGAGGCGGGGAAGAAGTAAGCGGAGTGGCGTTGCGCTTTTCTGATTAGGAGAGAGAGAAGGGTGAAGCGCTTGCCACTCCTTACCCCCATTAGAGCACAAACCGCACATAAAATCAGCGATCAGGGGCGTATTTTGAAAGGCACCAGGGGTGCGTCCCCTCCCAGGTACAAACAGACACGGTCCTTGAACTCCTCGGCACCGTAAGCTACGGCCGTCCAGTAACCCACGCTGGCCATCCTTGTCAGCCATTCAACCTGCTCCGGCCGGATCGCGGCCTTAACTGCTGCCGGACCTGCGTACGCCTCCCGTACGCGTTTCATTTCAATGTAGGCACCCGCATACAAGCAATGACCAGGGGTCTTTCCCCAGATCGGGTACGCAATGACTATGTCAGAAACCCCTGGCCTGAGTCCCTGCGCCTTGAGGTTCGACATCTGAATTGCGCGGCGCTTGCCGGTGCCGGCGAGCTGCGTGCCGTTGGGCACCATGTAAGAATAGTCCTGCAGCCTCGGCTCAGCGAGAACATTGACATCGGAGTTGGCCGTACCCTGCACCCGCGGAAAGATCGTAGCCAGCCACGCCCAGGCCGCCTTCTGCTCAGCCGCCTCTAGCGGAAAGTTAGATCTCTTTTTCGAAGATGTGGATCTTATAATTGTCATTGGTTTTTCCTCAGGGTAGCGCGCGCCACCTTAGTTCTAGCTCGACCTCTTTTCTGGCCCTGTATTTGCGGGCATATATGGCCCGACTCTCTTTGTTCTTGATATACCACACACGCTTCGCCGTCAAAATTCTTTCACGATTCTCGATGTAATATGCCCTGTAGCATTCGATGCACCTGTACTGCTTCCCTTTGTAGAAGGCACTCTTGGGCTTCCAATATTTGCAGTTCCAGCATCGCCTCACCTGTCCGCATAGCTCCATTACCTGCCCCTCGGTGGCGCGGTCTCTATCCACGCTTTGTGCAAATCCCAGATGTTGTATGGTAGCTGCTGATTGATATCCTCAAGGTGCTCCATCTGAGTTCCGAACCAAAGTTCCCAGGTCGTCACGCCTATGCTGAAGTCGATCCCTTCATCGCCAATATGGTAGTCGGCCTTGAGCGGAATGATCAGCGCCTCACCGACGCCCCTCTGTGCCATGCCGGTGTTGTACCCGGCCAGTTTCATGCTGCCACCGTGGCAGTGGTGGATTGTCGGGTACGGGTTCGCCGTAACAACGCACCGAAGCGCGCGCACGTTAGCTTGATGTTCTTTGATGGTGCGCGGGAACACTACCAATGGCCCCGGCGGGAATGGCCCCGGCCAATTTTCTTCTCTCACCCGGCTACCCCCGCGTGCCACTTGCGGTACGGGCCACGAATGTCTGCATGAAATTGGCCGGCAACAAACTGATCCGTGTCTAGCTCGGACCTGCTCTTGATCCCGAGAAACTCGCGCATCCAATTGGTCGCCACTTCGTCAGCAAACTTCGGATCGCATGACAGGCCGTACGTGTCGCCGAGGTAGCGCATGAACATGGGCTCTCTGCAGAGCATGGCCGCATAGTTCGACAGTGTTCGCTTCCGAGCAGTCTTCGGCGCGGTCTCTACGCGGTCCCTCTTTACCTGGTCGATAGCGGAGTTGTCGTCGTCCAGCTCAACTAAAACTAGCGCAAACTCTGCTCCCTTATCAAACCGCATGAATGGATGTTCGTTGGCCGCCTCACCATTAAACCAAAACGTAACCTTCCAGCCAGTCGTTCCATCACTCCACCCTTTCAACATCACCTCGTCGTCCAAGGTAATACCTGTAGTTGGCGAGTTGAATACGGCAGCAAATATCGTACCAACCCTCCCCTTTCTCATGCCGGTAAACCTCTTCAGCGGGTTTGCACTGCCCAGCTCGTCCTTGCCTTGCTCCATGCTGAATTGGGCGTACATGCCCCAAACCGTATCCCACGTTGACTTCTCCATTTTTACAATGCCCTGATAGGCGATAATTCCACTCATGTCTTTGGCCCATAACGATATACGTGAACCTCTAAACCGTGCTTGAGCGCAAGGTGAATCATGCTCCGCGTGCCAGTGCTCTTGCCATCCCAGAAGGCTATCAACACGTCGGCATATTCGGCCATCTCTTTGTTGCGACGCCAGCCAGCCCCCTTGCCGTACCGATCCCAGTCAGCGGGGAATCGCCTGAAGTTCGTTGCTTGCTCATGGGCGTACCTCTCTCCAAGGGCATCTGCCCCCTTCGCGCCGCCCGATACAATCTCGTCATTGATAGCAAAGCGCCGCTCCAGGGTAAGGCAAACCATAAAGTAGTCGTCGAAGTCCCGGCCGCCAGCCACAATAATCTTATCCACGAGCGTACTCCCTTATCCTTTCCCACACGACATCCGGCTCCATCTCAAGCGCCACGACTATCGTCAGAATTAAATTGAACGACTGCACTCCGCCGGCATTTGACATCTTCGACAACCTCCAGCGCCATCTCCTTCAGCTCTTCATTAGTGTACTTACTCAACTGAGTTGCTCCACGACATACTTATTGTGCGCTCGTCCTTGGGCAAATCGTTCCAGTCCATGCCAATGTCCGGCCGCATGTAAACACGCACTTTTTTGCCCTTCATGTCCAGCTTGCGCGCCAGAATAAACGCTGACTTCTGACCGGTGAATGACTTGTCGTTATCAGCGAGGATTATAACTCTCTCCACCGACTCCGGCACATTGACCTCTTCCATGTTGCCGGCAGAGATGCACGCATAGCCGGATGGGTTCTCGCTGCTGAATTCTTCCATGCCTGACAGGACGGTCTCTACCCCCTCGCCTACGATCAGGGCCTCGTCCGGCGACGTTGCACCCAGCCTGATCGCGCAGCCCTTGATCGTTTCGATGGGCGGCATCACCTTTCTCAGTCCGCTTGCTATGTATGTCCGATGGATCGACACGGGGTTACCTGCCGCATTTCTAATCAGCGCGAGCATGGCGCGATGTCGCTTGTTGGAATCGCGCATAAACATCTGGGGGTGCCCGCGCAGGTCCCGCAAATCGAGTTGGTGATGTAGTGATATCTCGCGCGAGTCGAGGTACTGCGATACAAGATCCCTGTCAGTGGCGTTTGTCCACAAGAAATTCATGTCGCGGCGGCGCTTCTCAATGTCCACTCGCGGCTGGAATACTTGCTCGATCTTGTTGCCCATAACCTTGTCCACCTCCTGGGCGGCGTGCGCGAAGTCCCAATCGTTTTTGCCCATGATCAGGTCGAACCCGCTACCTGGGCCGCAGTGCGAACAGAAATAATCGCCGTTGCCCTTGTAATCGGTAAACCGAAACCTGTCCCTACCCTCGCATAGCGGACACGGCCCGTGCTTACCGGACAGCTCTGCTTCAGTGAGCCCCATTGCAGTCAGGATGCCGAGCCATCTACCATGCGCGGCGGCCTTCGTATCGTTGTTCATTCGCATGGCGGCGGTTGCTCCTTCCAATTTAGCTTTGGCCATCCGCAAATAGACTCCAGCCACTTACGCGTTCTCTTGTCCCCGGTAGCTCTCCAATATCTTACCTTTGGTTTGCGCCGAACTTTTTTCGTGTATCCGTTGCGAAAGGCATCACGAGAATGCTTTCCGGGGGCCACGTAATCAAATCTGGGCGTCTTCCTATCCATGTCTGTCCAACCGGCATAATGCCAGTTGCACGCCCTATACATATATCCAAAGTGACCAACGCTTGTATCGGCATAGGAGCATATCAACAAGCCCTGCAAGGTGTCTTTCAAACAACGAGAAAGAAACCAACTGGCGAAATTCTTTGGCATGGCGTCGTCTATCCAGACGCGATTTAACTCCAACACCAAATTCGGATAATCCGGACAAACGCTTTTTTGCAGATGTCGGCTGGCGGGCACCCCAAAGGTCGCAACAGCCACAACATTGTCAATTCTTGCTGGTGTTTTTCCATTCAGCGTCACAGCATAAGCTTGGCTTATGGGTGGGCGACGATGCAAGTAGTGGCGTTCAAGCAGTATGGGAACAATCCATTTTGGCGGGACAACAGCTATGCTTGGATTCATGTTAGAAATGCTCATGACGGTACAATAGTTATGACATTTCCGTCCTTGATAACAAGGCGGAACCCCTTCGGACCCGGAAACGTACCGTTGCCCCCCACGACGCCGATCATATGTTCCGGGTCGTCCGGCACCAGTCGTCTGACGGCGTCTTCAATGTCCACACCGTCGACCCGCTGGAGAAACCGGAGCAGGGCGTGGGCGGTAACACCAACTTTTCCCTTGCGCAACGCGTTCACTTCTCGTGCTCCATCAGACTGGACATATTAACCCACGCCCTGTGACGCGGCACCGGGCGACCGAGGCGCTTGGCTACTACCAGCTCTTCCTTGGTACCCTCAAACTCCACAAGGCCAAACTTCCGGCCCCGCTTACCGTGACGCACCTGTTTGATCTTCTCCCAATCGAACGGAAGCCAACGCGCCACTCTCTTGCCTTTTATCAATTTCATGTTATTCCCACCATGCAGTAAAAACCGGAAAAGGAAGCTTCCAATACCCGTGATGCCAGCTCTGCTCAACGTAACACCATTGCTCGACCAAACCGCGGCGACCGATCTTATACGCACCAGTAAATAAGATCTTCATGTAGTCGCCCTTGAAATCGATTAGCTCCGTTTCGGCCATGGCCTGTTCTTCGTCCTGTATGCGTGCTTGATATTCAAGTGGGTGATGTAGGCTAGGCATTCCTTGGTCGGCGTCACCGGAACCCTGGACATGTTCTTGGGCCATACCCCAAACTTGCTCTTGTACTTGTACGAGACGCTGCCCATCCTGTGGCCTTTGCTTGCGGCGTACGCGCAAAACATCGAGTACCAGCGTTGCTTCTCTTCGTGCGTCGGCGGCAATAACTTGTTGGCCTGCTCTTTCGCCTTCGCTCGTTTCTCGCGCCTGACCTCTATCAGGTCGGCGTGCCGCATCTCGACGTATTCTCCGCGACGCTCCGGTACGTGTCCGCAGTGCGGGCAACATAGCTGTCCCTCATAGACGTGCCCGCATTCCTTACACGTGATCGGGTGCTTTTCGTCAAAGTCTTCCTGCCGGTCCAGCCGGTCATCGCATGCAAGGCCGTCGGTAAGCTGCCAGTTATGATCATCCTCAAGGTACCCGTGTTCGTACAGGTTGCCCGAGTGGTCGATTATAATTGAATCCTCTTTACCGGGAAATGTTCGTAGGACTCTCCCTCCCATCTGGATATAGAGGCCGAGATTCCTTGTTGGTCGCGCCAGAATACAACAATCCAGCGAGGGACAATCGAAACCCTCCGTGAGTACCATGCAGTTGCTGATGACCTGTATATCTCCGCGCGCGAGAGCCGCCAGCGCTTCATCGCGCTCCCTGAGAGGCGTCGTACCGTCGATGTGTGCGGCCCTGTAGCCAGCCTTGGTAAACTCCTCAGCGATATGGATTGAGTGCCGGACTCCAGAAGCGAATACAATCGTTTTTCTCTCTGGTGCGATTCGAACCCAGTTCGTAATGATGTCACCGACCGCTTCACGGTGGTCCATGACCTTCTCAAGATCCCCTTCAACGTAATCACCCCTCGCTATTTTGACCCCTGTCAGGTCTGGTATGGTTGGCACAAAGTACCTGGGCGGCACAAGCCGGCCATTGTCAATCAATTCTTCCATGCTCGGCGCCAGCACCATGAAATCGTAGTGCCGCGCCAGCCCCTTGCCGTCACCGCGGATCGGCGTTGCGGTCAAACCTATGCTGATCGCGCCCTCTGCCTTGTAGTGATCGAGCAGCTTCGTGTAAGTGTTCGACAGCGACCTGTGCGCCTCGTCGACCATCACCACGGAGACCGCGGGCAAAGGTAGTTGGTACTTGCGCTTCTCGTTCATGTAACGCGCGCGTAGCGTGTCAATGCTTGCTATTTGTACGCCCTTCCAGTGATCGGTCATTTCGCCGGCCATGATGATGCCGTGTTCAACGCCGAACCTGTTGAGTTTGTCCGCGGTCTGGTAGATCAGCTCACGCCGATGCGCCAGAAATATCGATTGCTTCTGCTTCTGTTCAGCCGAGTGAATGATTGACGCGCCAATGACTGTCTTGCCTGAGCCAGTCGGCGCAACGATAAGAATTGATCGGTATCCATTTCGAATAGCCTGTCGTACTTCTTCGATGACATCAGCCTGCTCCTGCCATAGTTCAACCATCCTGGGTAACTCGAAACTCGCAGTACCTTCCGTGGTTGGCTGCCCAGTCGTCGTCGAGAAATTCGCTATCGATAAACATCCCGTCGTTGGTGAAAGCCCGAATGTTGCTGGCCTGCATTTCGCCGACGACATCAATGCCGCAGCATGGGCATCGCTTGGGTACCTCTGAGTTGACCAGGATACAAGTCGTATCTGTTGGTTTTGCCATCGCGCTATCCTACCTTGTTGGATTGACGGCCGCAAGGGCCAGAGACTTTTGCTTCTCATAGAACACGCCGAGAATGCTGGGCCTAAACCACTCTCCGCGCATGTGGTGCTCTCTGCCAAGCTTATGTAGGCGCCTCTCTAGTTTTTTGGCGGCGGCCTTGGTGTCGCATGGTATCAACCCAGCAACCTTTACCGCATAAGCATTGACGGTCTGTAGTGCCCTGGCCCTTCCATTGGGGTCACCACTAAATCCAATTTTCACGGCATTGTCGGCCTCAATGGCGTACACATAAAACACTTCCGGCTTTTTCCGAGACGGCTTCGACTCCCCAAGTCTGCGAAGTATGGCCAAGCGCGTATTCAAAGCACGGACAAATGTCCATTGACGTTCCGACAGGCACCCCTTGGCGCGCCACTGCGTAACCAAGGACCTCCTAAAATCCTCGTCCTCACAGTCATCAAAACTCTCGCCGCTAAGCCTAACAATGCCGTTCTCGTTACGGGTCAGAGTCCGACCGAGCGCCGATCCTTTTCTGCGTTTTTTTCGCCCCAACCGAACTCTCCAAAAAAAGTGAGTAGCCGCCCTTTCCACAACTGGTGACAATTGCGTACTAGGTCCTGGCTCCATAAGTGCGTGGGGGCAATAGGCACAGCCACTAATCCACGGTAGCGCTTTCTCGACAGCGGGCACACTTCTACCCCAAATCTACGTGTGTCAGACGACGGGCACCATGACACAAATACATGCCGCCGTCAACGACTTGCGTGATTTATCTTTAGAGGCCCGCACTCCTTCTTATAGCCATCAGCGGGTCTTAAATAAATCGGCCGGGTCCTTGACGGAGCCGCCTTGGTAGTGTAGTGTTCGCCATTCGACCAGTGATGCGTGAAAAGCGCGCACGTAAGGCAGGGTTATTGCACTCCACCGATCCGGATGATTGTACATCCTCACTGGAAACGTGACCGGTCCACAGGCTATCGTAATTCAGTCAGGCCCGCGAACCAGACTGATGACAGACGCTTGAAAAGGTGCATCCGGGGTAGCGACCGGACACTGATCGTGAATTTAACTGGAGATACCGTGAGTAACAAGATTCTACCTGAAGCCCAAGCCCGCGAAAAGATGGCCTCGATCATTCAAGAATCGAAGCGCCGCTTCACGGTGCAGAATCAGAAGACCGGCATGCTGAGTTTCGCAGCCGAAGCGCGATACGCCCTTGAGAAGATTTCAAACAGCAAGCTGCTGCTCAAGTGCGATCCGGAAACCCTAAAGGACAGCATGGTTCACCTGGCGGCCGTCGGCCTCAGCCTAAACCCCGCATCACAGCAGATGGCGCTTATCCCGCGCTGGAACACAAAGAAGAACTCGTTCGATTGCACAGCGTCACCTATGTATAGGGGCCTGATGAAACTCGCAACCGACACCGGCCTGATCAACAACATCACCGCCGAGGTCGTGTACGAATTCGAGGATGACGGGTTCGATGTTGATCTGGGCTCCAAGCCATACCTAATACACAAACCGAAATTCAGCTCCGGCACCAGCGAGCGCGTTATCGACCTTGTCGACCTGGACAAGAACAAAATGATCGCCGCCTACTGTATCGCGCATTTGAAGAACAGCGAGTGGCCGCACATCACCGTCATGGATCTGTCTGAGGTTCAGGCCATAGCCGGCGCGTCCGACGCATTCAACCCAAGGAAGGAAGGAAAGAAGCCCTCTGGCCCGTGGGTGTACTGGTGTGGTGAGATGGTCAAGAAGGCCGTCATTCGCCGAGCCAGCAAGCAATGGCCCCTGTCAGACGACAGCCGCTACCAGCGCCTTCTGCTCGCAATCGAAGCGGACAATCGCGCGGAAACTAACGAACAGCGCACGGAAGTACGTGCCGAGCAAATTGAAGCGGAAATGGGCGAGCTGGTTACTGAGGAGCAGGTCGCTCAAATCAAGGACCTGTGTTCAACGCAGGGGCTGGATCACGACACCGTGTACTCCAACTATAGCGTGAACGCGCTCAGCAAAATCCAGATGAAATACTTTGACGAGATCGAGGAAAAACTACTTGACCGTCAGCGTCGATACAATGCCGCCAAGGAACCCAAGCCCGATCCGATAGAGGATCAACTCGACAGCGACACCACCCGGCAGGAACTGGAATGAGCACAACGCAAGGGCTCACCGTGTACGCAGAAAACTCCCGACTGAGAAAGCGCGTGAAGGAGCTGCGAGGGCGGATCGAACAAGCGTATCGCGCGGGGTTCTATGATGGTCGCGGCTATCAGGACGAAGGCGGTGAATTTATTTACCAGGATGCCGACGAGGGGTGGGAGGACCTTAACTCTCAATGACCGTGAAACTAACCAAGTACGATTTCAGCCTTCTGACTCTGCCGCCAAGCGGGGAGTCCAACACGCAAGAGTGGCTCGACGCTCGGCGCGGCCGCATCACTGCATCGAAGCGCGCGCACATGATATTGAATTCGCGCCGCAAGACGCTGAACGCCATGATGGACGAAATGGCGGAGGAATTACATCACCCGGCCGCGGACGGCTTCAGCGGCAAGTTCACGGAACACGGGAATGCTTTCGAGGCACAGTCTATCGGCGAGTACAACATGGGCCGGCTAACGTCCGGCAAACTGGATCGATCCCCAGGCATGATTGTTCATCCGGACTTCGATATCGCGAGCGCCACACCAGATTTCCTTGAGGGGGAAGACACCACGGGGCAGGCAAAGAACCCTTTTCACCTCAATAACCACCTGAAGCTGCTGCACTGGGGCGTCAGGAAGACCAACCTGGGGTACTACACTCAGATTCAATTCGAGTCATTCGTCACCCAGCGCCCCAAGATCGTTTTCATCAGCTACCACCCGGACGCAAAGGCGACGAACCAGCTCAGCATAGAGCTGCTTGACCGGGACGAGGCCATGCACGAGAGGTTCTGCGAGAAATTAACCGAAATTACCTGGATGTTGGTTAATCATTGTAGGTACAACGTTAAGAGCAAACCCGTTGGGGCAGATGCAATCCCAGGCTTGTTCTGATGAGAAGGTGTTCAAAATGCAAAACAGAAAAACCCGAATCTGGGTTCTATGCGGACAAATGGCAGGCAAGCGGCTTTAGGTCATCCTGCAAAGAGTGCGACAGCAATTACAGGTCATCGTTAGTCACGCGTCAGAATCGCACGGCCTATACCCGCAAATACTACAAAAAGAACGCCGCAAGGCTGAAAGCAGCACAGAGAGCCTGGCGACTCAAGCGAGAATTTGGCATCACAGTCGATGACTGGGACCAGATGCTCAATGACCAAAATGGTGAATGCAAGATCTGTCAAGCTAAACACGAAAATGACCCCAGAGGACTATTCGTTGATCATTGTCATGAAACTGGAGTGGTTAGGGGTCTTCTGTGCTTCCAATGCAACACAGGCATTGGCCACCTTCAGCACTCCATCATCATTCTGGAATCAGCCAAGAAATATCTGTCTGCCTGTTGACGTAATTAGAGGTTTCCTTTAAGATGCGGTATGAATATTCAGAAGACGAGGATGAAGACGAAGCGTACGACCGACTACGACAGCACGATATCGACGAACTCAAGGAACAATTGGAGATGGCCGAGACGCGCAGAGCGCCAAGAACAAGCCGTATTGCGGCAGGCCTCCTACGATTCTTTGACGTTAAGTACGAAGATCTCAAGGGCAGAAGGAAGAAGAGGTGAGTCCAAAAAGGAACTCACGAAATTGAGGACACAGAAAAATGGAAATTAAACTAACGTCCACCAGGTTGGGTGGTGATTTTCGAGGCCGCAGCGTATTTTTATGTGCTCCCGCCCTTCGTCGAAAGATTGATCTGCCTAAGGGCGTGCAGGCTATTTACGCCGTCTTCACAAAGGCCAGCCCAAACGAAGACTCGTTTACCATTCATGAACCCAAAATGGGTGGGGACTGGTCGTGTAGCGGCAAAAACACGCAGAGATCACGAATAAAGGAATGGGGCGGCCAACTTTCCTGGCGTACGGAAAAGGTCCTTGCCCGACAATACGAGCAGGGATACCGGTACGTCAATTTTGATTACGAGGTACCCGAATAACCGAGCGGCCAAACACCATGAAAGACATCACACTATATTCGAGCAAGCTTCCCGGCACCGCGAAGCTGAAGCAGATCAACCTCGACCTTACCAAGTACATGGAAGAGGCCGAGAACCTGGTTGCCCAGGCCGAGCGCGCCGAGATAACCGACTCTGACTCCTACGCCAAGGGCGGGGACCTTATCAGCATCGGACGAACTCGGTCGAAGAAGGCTGAAGAGGAACGGACAAAGCTTGTCGGGCCATTCAACAAGCTGATCAAGTTCATCAACAGTGCCTACAAGCTGCCGAAGGAACGGTTCACGGATTCCCGCACCATCGTCGAAACCAAGATGCTGAAGTGGAAGAGCGCCGAAGACAAAAAGCTTCGCGCGCAGGCCGAGCTAGATCGGAAGGCCCTGGAGGCCGAAGCGCTGGAGCGCGCCGCCCTTGAGAAAACCGAAGAGGCTCAGGACGAGGTTATGGATCAGGCCGCGGAAGCTGGCGTAGAGTTAGTGAAAGAGGCTGACGTTGGACTGCAACGCGGAACCTTCGGATCATCGACCGGAACCAAAAAAAGCTACAGCACCGAGGTGTTCAATACTAAGTGGTTCCTTGGCGCTTTGCTGGCACACATTGATAACGGCAACTCGCGAGAGGTCAACCTTGATGCCTTGATCGATTTCAAGAAGGTCGGCATGAACAAGTTTGCCGAGCGCATGTACAAGGCAGGCGTCCGCAAGATGGAAGGCGCGAAGTTTATCGAATCCGAGAAGATCCGGGTTTACTGAGTAGAGAGTACTGGGCTGCACAACAGCCGAAAATGTTGGTGCTCGGCCGTGAGCCTTGCGGAGAAATACGGGATGACGACGACGCACGTTAGTCCTTAGGTCATTGGGACCAAAATTAAGGCGGCGTTTAGATTTTTCACAACCCATGGACGAGAGGTAAATTGAAATGGGCAGTTTGAACAAAGTCCTAATTATAGGCAACCTGGGGCAAGACCCCGAACTGAGGTACCTGCCCAGCGGAGACGCTGTGGTAAATCTCAGCGTCGCCACTACAGACCGGTGGAAGGACAAGACGACGGGCGAAGACCGAGAGAAGGTCGAATGGCACCGCGTATCGTTCTTTGGTCGACGCGCAGAAGTGATCGGCGAGTTCTTCGCAAAGGGAGACCCGATATTCGTTGAGGGCAGCCTGCAGACGCGCAAGTGGCAGGACAAGGAAGGCAATGACCGCTACTCAACTGACATCAAGGGTCGCGACTTCCAGTTTCTGAAGGCGAAGGGCGAGGGCGGCGGAAGCCAGCCCAGGTCACGAGCTGCGGAAGACGAGGATCAGTCTCGAACTGCACCGGCCGACGCCGAAAAGCAGGAAGAGTTTGACGATAATATTCCCTTCTGATGGCGGACGACCTCGAAAAAGCTGAAGTGCTTGGCAAGTTGTCCGCTATTTGGCGTCGTCAGCTAGTGAGCCATGCTCAGGAAGCGAACGGCGTAGAGCTATTCGCTGTGTACAAGGATGAAGCGTTGATGGGCTGGATGGGGCTGATCATGAAGCCCTGGATCGGCGAGTTCAACAACAACAAGTGCCTGCTTATGCCGTTCGGTATGTGGATTCACCTCAAGGCGCACGCGGCTGAGACCGTCACTCCATTTCGCATTGTACTGAAAGGGAAGGGCCTTGTCGCCAAGGCATGGATCGGCATCACCGGGCTCAAGTACGCCGTACGAAACACAAAATACGGAGCGTGCCTACACATTCCGCTGACAGAATTCAAGTCAGTCGATAAGGAGTAAATTATGATCGGCGAAATCGCGACAATCAACTTCAAGTGGGCAGTGATCATGACCCACCTTATCTTTACATCGCCGAGCGTCGAGGTCCTTGGCCCGCCGCTGATTGAAGCACTGACCGAACCTACGGAAAGCTGCGCCGTGCTATTGCTTGAAGACCACGACGGGTGGATAGCTGAGTGCATCAACACGGCAACCCCGGAACCAATCGTTTACGAAATCGTCACCGAACTGCTGTCCATTACGTATGACTCCCGCAAGCAGTGTCAAGATTCAGTGGACGACGCCATGGTTCGCTGGTCGGGCCTCCCGGCAACGGAGCGCCTGATCGGCCTTACCCTGAAGTGCTTCTGGATAGATCTCGGGGAATAAAATGAAGTCCCCGCGCGATCTCATGATGGCAAAGCTGGAGCTGATAGCCGCCGGCAGCTCCAAGGAAAAGCGAATCACCGGCCCCGGCGAATACCCTCCCTGCTACAATAACTTGTTCCAGTACATGCAATGGCAGCAGGCCGCGCAAAAGCTGGAAGGCGCACCTCCTCCCGTCAGGAAAGACTGGCCAAAGGAGCCTAATTATTGCCGAGACTGCACCGCCGGATACCGCAATCGAATGCGCGACGAGGGCCGGTGCCTCTTCCCCAGCACGATTTTCGTTGAGGTAGGCGAAAAGGACGAGCTGGAAACGGTGGGGACATCACCATGAAATTTGAATACGCCAAGCCAAATGAATGGCGTGCGCCGATTCTTAATGGGTACAAGGCGTGTTGCTGCGATTGTGGGCTGGTGCATGAGGTTGACTTCAGGGTGTACAAGGGACAAATTCAATTCAGGGTGAGGCACAGCAATCGCTCAACTGGACAGGTGCGACGGTGGATGCGGTACCATGGCCTACAAACTTATGGATAAAAAAATCCCCAAACCCCTTGACACCCAGGAAAAAGGGGTGTAGAGTCATCAGAATGTTCAGATCAACTCGCACAATTATACAATCACTCAGCCATTTGTGGCTGGGCTTCGCCATCGCGGCATCGAAAACGTATCGCGAAGACGATAACGGCTTGTAACACCGGTTTCCATGTCTCCGGTGTCTCCGGAGGCTCAAAAACAAACCCCTCCAGAAACACCGTAGCAGGACCAGAGTCGCCAAGCGTCTCGGGTCCGCTCTTTAACAACTTGGGCGTAATTTTTTGATTCGTTTGCCGTATTGGCATTCGGATCACTGGGCCGAACCGTGCGCGTGCGCACCAAGTAGGCCCCTTAGCGGGTGTCCTGACAGGCTCAGGCACTAGCCTTCCAAGCTTGATGTCAGGGTTCGAGTCCCTGTACCCGCTCCAAATTCCCGACCGGGATCATTCTGGCCGTATGAGGCCCTTAATTGAAGAATGTTCCCGATCAGTATCATGGGGAGGACACCCATTCGGCAGGGTACCCGGCTGTAACCCGGAGATCGGCTAGTCCGTGTTGGTTCAAATCCAGCCCGCCCCACCAGTTTCTGAAAAGCATGTTATACTGGCGCTTGTGAATAACAGCAAGACATGCTACAAGTGCGACACGACCAAGGTTCTAACAGACTTTCATCGTCGCTCCAAGGCTAAGGACGGCAGGCAGGGCATGTGTAAACGATGTAACTCTAACTGGGTTCGTGGCAGATATGCCAAAAACAAGGCATCCCACTACCTAAGTGTGAGGAAAAGCAGAGACAGGAGAAGGATATACCTCCAAGACCTGTCCATTGGAATACGCGCCAAATCTGGGTGCGTGGATTGTGGCTTTTCGGACCCAAGAGCCCTGCAGTTTGACCATATAGATAGGGCCAATAAATATATGGCCGTATGTCAACTGATAGCCAATGGCGTTTCAGAGCAAAGAATTCTTGATGAGATTGCAAAATGCGAAGTTCGGTGCGCAAATTGTCATGCAGTTAAAACAGCACAACAGTGCAATCACCGATCAAATGATGCTAGGTGGCAGAGCGGTAATGCCTCGGACTGTTAATCCGAAGGCTGGGAAACCAGCGTAGGTTCGATCCCTACTCTAGCAGCCACGGTTGTTTAGCATAGCGGACTAATGCAGTGCCCTGTCAAGGCAAAGACCGCGGGTTCAAATCCCGCAACGACCGCCAATTTGCAAAAAGGTAGTAACGGCCTCCCAACTGATGCATCTAATGAGATCCAGCGGAAAATGAAAGGCGTTACACGAGTGGGATCAGACTAGGTCTGCGCGGTTCGAATCCGCATGACCCCATCGAATTTTAATGCTCGGTTAGCTGAGGGGTTTAGCACCACCTTTACACGATGGAGACGGGGGTTCGATTCCCTCACCTTGCACCAAACACGGGGGATTGTGCGTAATTGGGAACCTGCTGGTCTTGCACACCATGCGTTGTCGGTTCGACTCCGACATCTTCCACCAAATGCCGTTCGGGGCCTAACGGGTGCAGAGCATATGTATGTACTACGGCCTGGCATCGCCCTCGCTGGACGGGGTGTGTTTTTACAAAAACGTAAATGGTACCAGCAAGAACAACCAAAGAGAAGGTCTCGGTCTTCAGTTTAGCGGCTGAAGAGGTTCGGATAAGCTGCCGAGCAGTGGCGTACGTTAACACCCGAGACCGATTGTTTTGCAGGTGAATACAAAGTGATTCGAGTACCTGGTTTTTCACGCCAGTCCTAGCGAGTTTGAGCCTCGTCGCCTGTTCCAAATTTAAGCCGGTGTGGTGGAATGGGTATACACATTAGTTTTAGAAACTAACGCCGCAAGGCACGGAGGTTCGAAGCCTCTCACCGGTACCAAATTATGGTGTTCGTAGCTTAGTGCAAAGCCCCTCCCTGTGAAGGAGGAAGTCGTCGGGTCGTATCCGTCCGTCCACCCCAAGAGAGCATGGCAGACTGGCTATGCGTCGGATTGCAACCCCGAAGAAATGAGTTCGATTCTCTTTGCTCTCTCCAATTTTTCTGTGATTAGCTCAGCCTGGCCAGAGTCCTCGCCTTGGAAGCGAGTTGTCGAAGGTTCGAATCCTTCATCGCAGACCAAACAGTAGCGGGGTAGAGCAGCCTGGACAGCTCGCTTGGTTCATACCCAAGAGGTCGAGGGTTCAAATCCCTCTCCCGCCACCAACCACGTCGGTCCTATAGGGATCGGCAGGACCTCTTCAGAGGAGAGTCGTTATGCCCTCGGCGATGCCGCGTGGCGACCGAAGGACAAAAGCTGAAAGCCCTATCGTGACGATGGCAGGAAGGCGGCTACAAACTCTTCGGATTATGCACTTGTCGTCTAATGGCAGGACAGTTGCTTCTCACGCAGCAGACGAGGGATCGATACCCTTCAGGTGTTCCAATTTTCAACGTCGAGTAGCTGAGTAGGTGCAAGCATTCGCCTGATACGCGAACGGAGCTGGGTTCGAGACCCAGATCGACGACCAAATATTTAGCCTTTGAAACATTTATCCGGATGATGCCTCCCTTTGTACGGTAGAGAACAGGGTTCGATTCCTTGCTAAGGCTCCAAATAATCCCCTTGTCCCAATGGAAGGGTAGCAGTTTTCTAAACTGTGACTGTGCAGGTTCGAGTCCTGTCTCGGGGTCCACTCGCGGCCGGCTGGAACAGGGCCAGTGATTCCTAATCACAGGATCGTCGGTTCGAGTCCGACTCGCGGGTCCAAATTTTAACAGTGCCGGTGTAGCCCAACTAACGGTAGAGGCAAAGGCTTCAAAACCCTTTCAGTGTGAGTTCGAATCTCACTTCCGGTACCAACCTTTCTTAGCTCAGTTGGTAGAGCGGCCCCCTGAAGAGGGGCGCGTCGGTGGTTCGAATCCATCAGGAAGGACCAAATAATAGGCAGGTAGCTGACGTTGGTACAAGCAGTCGCCTTATTCACGACCGGACGTGGGTTCGATTCCCATACTGCCCACCAAACAATTCGGGGCGTAGTAGTCACCAGGACCACTAGGGATAGGTCCCTTCGGATGGCCACCTGGAGAGGCGCGATTATAAAGCGGAGTCGTAACCGTCCGCCCTGAGTCATACATATACTCGCCGTGACCGGAGTCTGGATACGGCCCTGCCTTCGAAGCAGGTTTACGCGGGTTCAAATCCTGCCGGCGGGTCCAAATTATAGATCGGTAGCTCAAGCGGGCAGAGCAACTGGTTCTTACCCAGAAGGTTCGGGGTTCGAGGCCCCGTCGATCTACCAAGCACCCTTAACTTAACAGGCAAAGACTGGTCTTTTAAACCATGGGTCGGGGGTTCGAGTCCTCCAGGGTGTACCAAATTATAGAGAGTTGGCCGAGTGGCTTAAAGCAACAGGTTGCTAACTTGTCGGTCCTTCGCGGGACCCGTGGGTTCGAATCCCACACTCTCTGCCAACACGCTCTTGAGGGCAGCTTAACCGACTTAAGTCGCGCTCAAGAGCAGATGGTAGGCCGCAAGGTTGGCGTGCTTATCGGTCTTGAAAACCGTGATGGCCTAACGGCCGTGAGGGTTCGATCCCCTCGCCTACTTCCAGATTCTAGGTCGTTGTCTCTAGTGAGCAGAAGAGCCTCCAAAACTTTTCAGGTGGGCGCGCAACCTACACGATCTGCCAAACAAGCCCCGTCATAGAGTCATCGGGCTGCGAAAGCAATACTAATAAGGCTCCGTACGAACGGACTGACGGGCATAAATACCTGCATTTATTCATATGTGCTGGTAATTTTTACCGACGGGGTGACGCGAAGTTGCGGGACCGGCCTTTGAAACCGCGAGCGTCGGAGCGATACCGACCACCCTAACCAACAATCGGGGCGAGCAGGCGCATGAACGGCCTCTGAAGCCGAACACGATGGTCCGACACCGTCCGCCCCCACCAATGTTACGCCCAAGTTGTGATATACTCCTGGTCTAGTCACGGGAGCGCCCATGGCCCTTCAGGTGAATGACAAAATCGAAGTCAGAATCAACACGGCGTGGAAGCCGGCCGTGATCAAGCATCTATATGCCGATGGCGACATTGCCTTTTTGACCGCCGAATTCCTCGACGACAGCCAACTGAACATTATGGTCCTCAACGAATACACCGTGTGGAGATATCCGGATGCCCCTGTTGTTTCTTCTTAAATTCCTGCCCTTCCTCCTGAAACTCAAGGGACCCGCCAAGATCGCGGGAGTCTTCCTTAAGGGGAACTGGGATAAGGTCCTGGTGGCCGTCGGCATCATCCTCCTGGCGACCCTGATCCACTTCAAGAATAACACCATCGACAGACAGGAAGCCGTGATTGCCAGCTACGTGGTGATACTGCAAAAGGCTGCCGAAGCAAACCTCACAAACCAAAAAACTATCGACTCGCTGGAGTCGGCCAACGCATCATTTGCAGAGGCCATGATAGTACGCGAAGAGGTCCGGGCTGCAGCCAGCGTTGCCGCCGCGGATCGCGCACGACGGGCGCAAATACGACTCGACGATACACGAACACAACTGAGAGACTTGGAAAATGAAACACCGACTTGTGCAGACATTTCACGTATTGACATTGGCGCTGCTTGCCCTCTGTCTACTGAACTCATGCGCCGCGCGGCAGCCGGAGATTTTGATCGAAACTAGGGACGTTATTACCTACGTTCCGACGCTCGTTCCGTTGCCGGCAGTTCTTACGATGGATTGCTACGTTCCGGAATTCCCGGACCCGTACCTATTGTCTGATTCAAAGGATCTCACGGTTGAGCTGTACTCTGCACTGCATGGGTGCAACGACGACATGGCCGCGATCCGCGAGCTGCAGCCAGCCATCCCTGAGGGTGCCGTCGAGAATCTCGTGTATCCAGTTACTGAGTAGCGCAACCATGACCCAAGATGAAATCGAAAACGGAAGGAAATATCTTCAGCACTGCATTGACATGCTGAGTGAAAACAGGCTCAAGTGGTGGGCAATCAGCGTTGGCTTTAATGACGGTGGTCGCCAGGCGATACACAGCAAGGACGCGCCAAAGCGCCCAGCCGGACTCGCTTAGTCAGTAGAGCTACGCTCCCGCACGTTGGCCCAGTTGTAGGAAGCAATGCCGGCCGCCACAATCATGGCCATGTTTGCGTCCAGCTTACCAAAGTAGGCCAGAGCAAAACCTCCGGTCATGCCGTACATGGTTACAAGAAACTTACGTGACGCGTACCCGTTTACTTTGACTTTCATGACAATCGCCAAACATCAGCAGCCATTCGTCGCGACATTCTTTCGGCTCTTGCCTTTGTCGCCGGATCGCGCCACCACTGGCTGTCCCGCATTTGCGTGCCGGCTTCGTCGAAGTCACCACGCAGAATTGCCTTCCACATGTTCTTGAATTTCTTCACGCCGGCTACGCCCATCTGATAGGCCATACTCCGCACCACATTCTTCCGCGTGATGCTGAGACCATTGTATGCGGGGATAGTCCTAAGCCTCACTTCTTTTTCATCTAGCTCCGCATCGAGCCACTCCTCCGCGACCTTCTTTGAGACAACGATCTCGTTGATCCTGGTGCCGTAGCCAATCGTTGGTAGGCCCAAATGATCCAGGTATACTGTGGCTCGAAACCCCTCGTCGCGCATCAGCGCCCGCTTAAAGCTATCCATCATTTTTCTCCGCTAGGCCCTCTAGTCGGCCAAGAGCCCGCTGTACTTCCAATTCCCGTTCGCCCATCTCGTGCAGCTCTATCTGCAATCTGTCGGCTTCACGCTCCATGGGTATCGTTATCAGGGTAGTATACCCCCCTCCTGCCGCCAACAACAAGGCAATAGCCGTTAGAATTGGCCCCCATTTAGTCTCAACCGGCCTGTTCACGATGGACGCTATCTTGTCGATGGCGTCCACTGCGTGACTCAGCGTGACCTCTATCCGGTCAATGCGACTGCTTATGTCTTGGGATTCTTCACTCATGCTGAGTCCTTTAGTTTTGTTGCTCCGATGGTTACGTCGTTGATCAGGGTGGCAGCATGCGGCAAGTTCGCGCCGATAAGCGCGTCAACCTGCTCTCGCTTGGTCTTGTTGTTCAGCCACTGCCAAATTACCTCATTGTCCCTTTCAACTTTGTTACCCTCGTCGTCATACGGGTTTTTCTCGCCCCTAGGACGATACTTATAAATCCTCTCTGCCAGGTTTCGCTTCCGATCAATAAGCCTGTCCAGCCTTTCCTTCTTCTCGTCGGGAGTCATGTTCTTGTTCGCGTGAATTCGCACGATCTTTTTGTTGACCAACTGGATCTGCTTATAGGTTGGAGTCATTTTTCTTCGAGCGAACAATAGAGCCCTGCGGGTTTCCTTAATCCTCCTGGCCTGCGCCCTGGCATCAGGGGTCCTGTCTTTCTTTAGGTCCTGTATGGTCTGGTATATCGTCTCGGCCCGATCAAGTACGTCGTACATGGCCTCCTGGTATTTGTCGAACTTGGGGAAGGGCTCACGCCGGAATCGACTGGTTACCGGAAACTGTTCGTCCAGGCGCGGCGTCGGCGCTCCCTCAGAGAAGAGCATTCGGTCGGCTATTCCAAGAGAGTAGTCTGCCAGCGTAGCGAAGTACCTCTTAAGCAAAAATTCCAACTGCTTCGGCGAGCGCATAAAGTCAGGCGCGTCTTCCGGCATGTTTTGTGCCAGCCACACCAGCGTCTTGTTCGTTCTGTCATTGTAGCGACGGCTGGCGTCGAGCTGAGATTCCCAGTAGTTTTCTATTGGCGCCCCAGTGAAAAGGTTCTTATTGACGGCCAGCTCATATATAGGAGTAACGAGCTGCACCGTTGGCCTCAAGTTAAACTGCTCCATCAGCACCCACCAAAGAGCCTCACCGACCGCCTTGCCCTTATCAGACTCTTGTGACAGCATGTACTCAAGCCCGATCTCTGGGACGGTGCTGAACATAGCGCCGACCTCGAATGGTTTCGGTAGACGATAGTGATCGCCCTGCTCGAACACATCGAAGAAATGGTAGTACATGTGCTTGTCGTAGTCCAGCAGTGCCTTGTATTCGTCTCGGTCGCGGTTGTTCAGGTATAGTGCCACAGTAGCCAGCACGACCATAAACCCGCGGCCGGCAACCCACATGCGCTCTGTGCCGCTTTCGGCTGCGAATCCCCTTCCCGTTCGCGCGAGACCCTGTATTCTGGCGCCAAGGAATGGTACCGTCTCAATAAAGAATTGCAGAAATGGGCTAGAGCCTCGCACAGAGAAGTCCATAATATCTCGCGCTTCGTACAAGGCCTGCTTTCTGCTGCCGGTTTTGCGCAGTGCTTTCTTGAAGATGCCGATACGAGCGGCGTTTTCCGCGCCGTTCGTAAACCTCAGATATAGTTTCGCAAGTTTTCTTGGGGAGTCAAGGATGTTTCCTCGTCCGGCCTTCATAAGCCCCCTCTTCATCGCCTGTACCGTTTGCCCAGGATCGCTGGTGTTGATGTAGCCAGAGTCGAACATACCGCCGCCAGCCATCATCTCCTTAAAGGTCTGCGATCCGTACATCGCTTCAGCCCATCCCGCGATAGAATCAACCACCGGAACGGTTTGACCGTAGCGAATCAGAACGAATGAATGCAGCATATCCCTGAACCAGTTGGCGAAAACAAACCCAGGGAACCTGGTAATGATCAGAGTGATCAGGCGCTTGGGAGCCCTCAGTATCTTCATCATCCATCCGAAGTTTTTCGCACCAACGGCTTCCATGCCGCCCATAACCCCTTCGTCATGCACGTAGTAAAATTCCTTCTTCCCCTTGACCTGCATGCTGACAACGTTGTCCCCTTCCTGGGTATGCTTGAGAGACATCATCCTCTGTATGCCCGTCAGAAATTCCTCCGTCTCTGCGCTTATGTCAATGCCGGCGTCCTTGAGCATGGCCTTGATCTGATCCATGGGAATCAGGGCCGTAGATATTTCCATCTTCGGCACTTTTGTCACAACTCCGCTGTCTTTGAATTGATTTATGACATCAGACATGGCTCGATTCTTAACGGATGCCTCGATGAGCATGCTAATATTGTCGAAGATGTTTTCTAGTGCAGGTTTTAGTTTTGCGGTCGACCCCCTCTGATAGTGAATGACTTTCCCGACGCTTCCCAGCTTGGCAAATGCGCCGTTCTTGTCGTGCTTTGCCAGTACCCGGTAGAACGGGATGTGGTCATGCTTCTCCCATAGTTTGCGCGATACCGGATCAATCAGTCCGGCCTCCTGGGCAAAGTCAAGGATCTTGCTCTTGTACGTGTCAAGTTCTTTTTGGACCTTCACAAACAGTTTGTACTGACCCTTCTTTCGTACGTCCTTCAAAACCGCCGCTATCTCTTCGCGACTCACAAGCTTTTCCTTGCCCTCCTTGATAAGGCGACGTGATCGATTGGCTACCAGGTATCGCTCAAAGCTGTGCAGAAGTTCAGCGCTAGTGAGTGGCGATAGAATCTCAGTCAAGCCCTTGGACCCTTCGTCCATCTTTACGCTGTGGCCGCCGTCTTCATCGGTGTGCCATGTTGGCACGGCGTTGTCCAGGGCAGACCTTATTATTACATCGACTCCAGCAGCCAGGCGCACGCTCATGTATCCTCCGCGCTTAATGCCCAACTCTTCCTCCATGTGCAGAATGCCGGCAAATTCATCTATCAACTTTATCTCCATGCGCTGAGCCTTACCGTCTCGCATTCTGTCGCGCCACTCGCGCAGGGTTTCAAGTGCGCCGCCCTTCTCGCCGCCGGTCTTCTCATCGAAGGACTTCAGAAACTGGGCGTCTTCCCCCAGGGACTTGACGTCCCCCTTCAGGGCAAACGTGATGTTCGCGCTACTATCGTATGTGCCGCGATTGCCGATGGCCGACTTGATTTGCTCTGGCTCGAATGCGATGTAGTGAACGGTATCCTCATCCATGCCCACCATGCCGCCGACTCGCTGCGACCCGAATTTCTCATCGACGGTGTTATCTATTACCCCATCAAAGCCTGCGGCCCGCAAGGCGTCACGAATAATCTCTTTGCTTATGGGCTGGCCCTCATCGCCTTCAGCGTATCCCAACTCTTCATCGCCGAAGAGTATCTGTATAGCTTCGCTGGCCCGCAACCCGCCATCAATACCGCTCTCCAAAAGACCGGAGATGGCCTGCTCGGCATTCGCGCCTGCATATTCCGCCTCGAATCGCAGGGCAAGGATTAACTCAACCAGCGTGCCGCCTTCTTCGCCGTACTCGTCGGCCTCTTCGTCGTATTCTTGTTCAAAATCAAGGAATGTCTCATTCGATCCGCCGACCACTAGCGGATTCTCCATACGCAAGTAAACGGGCATCGTCGCGCCTTCGTTTGTCATAAGCGCGCGCATGGCCTGTGCCCTAATCTCTGGGTCGTCGTATTCCTTATCCTGCTCTTGAGCGAGGCGCTCCGCCTTCCGCTCTATCTTTTGCGTTAGATCGGGGCCGAGCCCAGCATAATTTTCCAACAGATCATCTACTGAATTGGTAAAGTAAAAACCAGCGCCGAAGTCCGCTTCTGTGTTGGCCTTGCTAGGCGAGAATTCCGCGAAATCGGCAGTCGTTCCGTGATACACAACCAACGGCTCGCCGTTTTCATCGACTACCTTGGAATCACCGAACCACTTAGTAAACGCACTAGACTTCATGGAGAAGAGCGCTTGACCGCTGAGTACAGACATCCGCACCTGATCGGTTATGTCGATGGCGTGTACATCTGCTCGTTGCATTACTGCCGGCATACGCTTCGGGTCCAGATCAAGCTCGGTATCGATCTTTGTCTCCCCAGTCTTCACCCCCTTGTCCAGCTTCCGCACAACCTTGTTGACGATGTTGCGCAGGGTTTTGTCGTAGAAAGACTTCATGCCTTCGCCGCCGACTTTGAGGTCGACGCCGGTCAGGTGCGTCGGCAGATTCTCTCTGTCGATTTTGAGAATTCTGTCAGCCAGTTCCTTGCCGATAGCCTCGTCCAGCGGTTTGCCTTCGAGGGGTTTCATCTCGTTCTGGGTGACGTTATCGATTATGCCGTCAAGTCCTACGCCAATCTGAATGAGTCCGCCATCGGGCATATGCAGTTCGACTGAGCGTCCCGCCGGCACTTCTTCCCTAGCCTGTAAATCATCAACACGCTGCTGCGCCCTCTCGAACGATACAAAGCCGAGCCCCGTCCCGGTCCCTGCTGGTTCAGCGATAATGGTGAAATCGTTCTCACCTCGCTGCAATACCTTGTACTGCTGCACCTCACTGGTACGCCGCACACGATTCCCCACATTGATCGCGTCTATCTTGCTCGACAGGTCGTAGCGCTCAGCTTGTTGCTCGCCCGTAGTCCACGCCAACTGCGCATAGCCGCCTTCAGCAGCCATACGGATAAGGCGCTTCATTGAGAGTTCTGCCCATGCGTTGCC
>LAZR01000300.1_pt1 | contig 45986 bp, 100 predicted proteins | sample 329461 | NCBI WGS metagenome assembly LAZR01 (sample SAMN03002196, study PRJNA259156) | marine sediment metagenome | biome: sea floor; feature: Hydrothermal impacted sediments; material: marine sediment; isolation source: Loki non-amplified sample from Loki's castle hydrothermal vent sediment ...
CCTTAATTATTATCACAAACATAAAGATAAAATAAATAAACAAAGAAGAAAAAACTATAAGAAGAAAAAATGAAATACAATCCAAAAACATATAACAAATTACAAAATGTTTTTACAATTATAATAGTTGTTGGATTACTTATTGAACTAATTTTTATGGTTTTTTATAAACAAGATCAAATAGTTGAAACAATTACTGATATAACTTTAATCATTTCCAGTATTGGTCTTTTAGGTTTTGTTATAAACTTTTTTATTTATTATAATCCATTAGATAAAAGAAAGTTCACAAAAAAAACAAAGTTAAGATTATATTACTTATTTTTAGTTTTCCTTATAATGGGAATTATTTTAAATTGGAATGAGATTCTAGGTTTAAGGATTATAATAATAGTACTAAGTATTGCTTTTATCATATTATCATTATTTATTGAGGATAAAATAAAACGAGAAATAAACGAACAAAATGTTTATATCAATAGAAAGATGTAAGAATTGTGGATGTCAAATAGTTAAACATCAAACAGGTTGGAACAACCCTTGGTTACATAATAATGGATATACTAGATTATTAAGACAACCAAAACACGAAAACAAATGTAAATGTGGTTGTGTAAATCCTGAACCAGATTTAATAAAGGTTCGTGATTCATACAAAATAAGACAGGAGGTTTGAAATGAAATATGATATAAAATGGGAAATAGGTGGTATGGTCATAATGGTTGTATCAGCTTTGATAGCATATACTTGGTTACCATTAGTTGAAGGAATAATGGAAACTGTAATTACAGTTATAACATTAGTACCTTTTGTTATTGGTGGTAGTTTAATTTATGTTGGTTATAAGGCAAAAGAACAAGCAATCAAAACAGTAGTAAAGTAATAGAATGAGACAGGAGGTTAAGATGAAAACATTTAGCGAAACAAAATTTGTAACAGTACATTTAGGAAAAGATATTTTGAATAGTCTAAGAGATATATTTGGTTTTGAACAAAAATCATATAATGAAATTGTCAATAACACATCAAAAAAGATGTTGAAAGAAATAGAAAAGAAAGGAGAGATTGAGTGGTTTAGACAAATTGTTGATAGAACTTTCTCAAAGACCTTACAGATAACAATATACGGAAAATACAAAGGTAAATAAAATGAGATTCGTAAGAATTATAATAACACCAGTAGGATTTGTATTTATTATTATGTTTCTTTTAGCCACTTATTTTAGTTCAGAAGGAGCTATGCCACCAGACGAATTAACAGATAGTTTTGATTTTGAACTAATGAAGGATATTGTAAGAGAAGTTGAAGTAACAGCAACAGAAAAAATTATAAATCAAAATGGAAGTTATACACATTTTCAAGAATACATATATGCTGTGGTTGGTGCTGGTATCCACATGACTTTATATCCTGTATACACTTTACTAATTCCTTTCTTTGGATTTGTAATACATTTTACATACAACTATTTATTTTTGATTGAAGTTATAGGATGGGGTTTCATAAGTCTATTTTTTATATATGTTTTAATATGGACTATTGCTATTGGATATGTTTTAATAAAAGATTATAAAGAATGGAAGGGAAAAAAGAAACGGAGGAAAAAATGAGTGATTATAAAGAAACACACGAAGTAAATTATTCTTGTGGTTGTGTACATGAAATTGGGGTTAGAGGTAATGAGATGTGGGAAGCTACTGGAAAAGAAACACATTGTAAAGATCATGTACCAAAAGAGGAAGAGTCGTAAACCTTAACTAATACGCAAGGGGTAGAAGCTGATCGGGACAGCAGCCGACTGAAAATCGGAAGGTTGTAGGTTCAAGTCCTGCCTACCCCATAATTAGAATGGAGGAAAAATGGAAAGTGATTTGAAATTAACAATTTTTTTAATAATAATATGTTCAATAGGTTTAACTAGTTTATTTATATATGGTACACAAGATGATGCACTTACAGGAGAACCAAACGCTTTCACAGGTTTAGTTCATTCAAGATTAGAAAATTATATTATGCTTGGAATTACATCACTAATGATATTTACTTTATTTTGGGGTTTTATCTATTGTGCAGGTAAAAGCCAAGATTCGTAATTTGTAGAGAAGGAGACAATGAAACTTAAAGAAAAAATAGCAATCTTTTTTGGTACATTAGCTATTCTAATAATGAGCATAATTGAAATAAAACAAGCATGGTATAATATGGATCTTTTAAGAGATAATGTAATTTTTCATACAATATTTTCAATGATACTATTCATAGGGTTTGTCCTAGTATCAACCAAACTAGCTATAAAAGAAGAAGGAGAATGGAAGGATCAAAACAAAAAAACAAGATGCGCTAAGATTATTAAAGAAAAAATAAAAGACGAAAGGAAATGCGAAAAGACGTAATTCGTGTAACGGATTTATATCTAATTTCATCACGTAGCAAAGGTGAACACGATCCAAGTTTGCTTTTATCTTCGCAAGATTTCCTTTCGTAATTTGAGCATAATACGATATATACATTCTATTACCGATATGTTTATATACTACTATGATAATACTATACTATACAAGAGTAAAGGTGTTAAAAGATGAAAATAACAAAAGCAACATGTACAAAATGTAAGCACGAGTATATTAAAAGAAAGAAGAATAAGATCAACAGATGCCCACAATGTCAGAACACGTTTATAGGTAATGAAGAGGTAACTGATATTTAAAATGGGAAGAAAACTACCAGTAGCAATGACAGCAAAAGAATTTACACAATTAGTTAAAAACACATATAAGAAACACCACAGAATCGCATTCCTATTTGGATTTGGCGCAGGGTTAAGAATTAGTGAGATAACTAATCTAGAACAAAGAGACATCCACATTAAAGATAAGAAAGTAGATGTGAGACAAGGCAAAGGAAGTAAAGATAGAGTTGTACCATTACCAAAGGGATTTAGAGAAGATCACTTAAAATATATCCCAATAAGTTGTGGAGTTAGAAGTTTACAGAGAGCTTTTAAGATGGCAGCAAAAAGAGCAGGGCTACTTGAAATAAAACCAACATTACATTTCCATTCTCTAAGACACAGTTTTGCCACAAGACTTGTAAGCCAAGGAGTACCAATACATCACATAAGAACAATGTTAGGACACAGCAATATCTCAACAACTAATATTTATCTTGAAGCAAATCCAATAGATGCTTTAAAAAGTTATGAGGAACATTTTTAAAATGAAAAAAAGTCAATTTGAAAAGGATAATGAAAGCTATATAACAAAAGATGGATATATCATTTTAGATGGTGTGTTTCCTAAATTAGCTTATAAAAAAGAGATAGATAAATTGTTATGAATTAACTCGTATTACAATGGAAAAACAAACAAGAGGTTTAAAATGATGTATGATGAATTATTTATATTGATTTGTTTTTATTCACCTTTTATATATCAGATACTTAAAAAGTCGTAAAACAATGGAAAAACGAACAAGAGCAAAATGGAATTAAGAGTAATAATTATTGGATTTGTAATAGTGATTTTGTGTGGTATAGCATCTATTATATTGAATGAAATGTTTGCAATAGGAGTAATGATTGGTGCTGTGTTTGTTATGTGGGGATGTGGAATAATGTTAAAAAGTTCATGTTCGTAAACTTTAGGAAAGACGTATGAAAAAAGCAATATTAAAAGCAAAAGAACAATGGGATAGAGATATAGACGGAATTAGTGGAAAGAATTATGGAGAATGGTACACTTATGAATATCTAATCAAGATAGCACTCAAGGTAAACAATAAGTCGCAAAAGGGAGAATAGACGCACAATGAAAAAAGATATATATTATATGTTGGAAGGAGGAACAAAGAATTTTACTTTTCCTGTGAGGATGATATTTTGGACAGGTTTTATTATATTAATTGCTCCTTTTTCAATAGTATTGTGTATCATATTCGCATTGCAATTTTTACTCCAAACTTTTTATATTATTAGATACCCTTTTGATTTATATTTATATAACCTATTAAAAACAAAAGGAAGTAAAAAACCAGAATTGAAATGGATTATAGATTAAGGGTTCGTAAATGATACAAAAGACGTTTAAGAGGTTAAGATGGATAAAAAAGAATTATTAAAAAGAATCAAAGAAGTAGAAGATGGAAAAGTTTATACAACACAACAACTTAAAGAGATATTATTTCAGGAGAAAACATTAAGTGAAAAGATAATAACAGATGAGTACTTTCCAGATATAGATAAAGTTTATTTAAGAGATGTCAAAGAACATTTAAAAAAGTTTATAGATAGTTTTACTAAATATGAAATAGGACATTTAAATAAAGATATTATGAAAGCAAAAGCTAAAGAAAGCTTTGGAGATAGAGTAGTGTCGTAAACTATAAGGAACACGCATAAGAGGTAAAGATGGATGATGATATGAATGATGATTATGAAGGTTATGATACAGAATAAGACAGGAGGAATTTAAAATGGAAAATGTATTTATAAAAATATTAATGATGATTGGAAGCATTAGTGCAATGATTGGTTTTACTTTGATAGAAGATTATATCTTTGTTATAATATTTGCAGCACCTTTTTTATGGATATTAGGAGAACTTGTAACAGAGATCACACATAATAACAATATTCAATCAAAAAGCGACAATTAAAAAGAAAATCTAAACATAAGAAAATGGAAATTACAGAAGGAATAACTTTTATTGTTGGAATGAGTTTATCAGCAATTAGTGCAGCACTCGTTGTAAAATGGATTAATAATAAAAGGGATTTCAGTAAGAAGAAGGCGAAAGGAAATGGTAAATAAATTTGAAATGGGAGAAGATGGTTTCTTACATCAGAAAGGTCGTAGTTGTATGTTATGTAAAAGATTAAAAGACAACAAGAATAATGATGGTTATAATTGTAAATATACTAAAGAATGTAATGAAGAAAACAATTATCCTAAATTTGAATCACCATACAAACCTATGAAGAAAGGAGAAAAGAAATGATAAGTAATTTTATTGGAGGATGTGTAAGCAATATATGTAGTATACCACCAATGTATTGTTATTATATTGATTCACTTTTCGCAATATTAATTTTGTTTTTATTAATCAAAATATTAAAGAATCAATCAAAAAGCGACAAAAAGAAATCAAAGGTTAAGAGTAAAAAGAAATAAAAGCGTCTTATAATCGTGAGAAAGCGAACAAAAGGTGAAACAATGAGTAAGCAACATATAATAAGCAAAGAGAAACATAGGGTGTTTCTTGATATAAGTTTTTTTAAAAAGAAGAAGGGGATTCCAAATAGAACATTATGTGGATTAGAATCTATTGATTTTGGAAAAGGAGATGGGATTGCAACACCAGATAAATGTAATTGTGAATTATGTTTACAAGTTGAGGATAATATCCAAAAACATTGGAGTGAAATATAAAGTGTCGTGATTTATGCAAATGAAGACAGGAGGTCACAATGGTTAAATACAAAGTTAAAATAAGAGAAGTTATAGAACATGAATATGAAGTAGAGGAAGTTAATATATATATGGCAAAAGAAGCAGCAAGACATCTTTTGAAAAAGGAACAGGGCAATAGAGTGTATCACGATACTAAAGATATTGTTGTTGAAGAAGTCAAATAGTTCGTAAATGGTGTAAAATGAGAACAAAAAGAATAACATGTTATATATGTGAAATATGTAATAAATGTTTTAAACATAATTTATGTCCTAATATTAAATGTAAAGGAAATTTTGATATAACTTGTGAAGGAAAACCAAGAAAATATAGAATAGGTATCAGTTCGCATAAGTGTACTAAGACGCACGGAGGCAAAGATGAGTGAACCATTAAAAAATAAAAGAATACCATTCACAGATTTAAGAAATTATAATGATGGTTTTGGATTTTATTCTGGAGACATCAAATCAGCAGTTGAATGGTTGAAGTATAAAGATAGAGGTGCTATTGGAAACATAGGTTTATTTTTAGGACAATTTACAAGGAAGGAAATATCTTTTAAAGAGTTGGAAACTTTAATCACAATAGAATTAGAATATATAGATATGAATAGAAACAAAGCTTTTGAAGATGTGACGCAAGGTGATAAAGAATGAATGAAGATAAAATAAAACATAAAATAAAATTTGATGTAAAAATAGAGATATGTAGTAATGGTGCTTTGGTTATAATCAAGAATGTTAAAACTAAAGAAAAAGAAGCTAGAGTTTTTGAAGGAAAAGGTTATGAGAAAAGATATGCAAAATGGATTGATAAGTTTACTAGTCCAACAGTAATTGATTAAATGACGCAAAATACCAATAAAACGCACAAGGAATAATAAATGAGAAAATATAAAACAGGATGTTTCATTTGTGGAAGAGAAACAAGAAATACTAGGACAGGAATAAAACCAATAGACGTTTGTTCAATATGTGTTAAAGTAGCAGATAAGGAGAAAGAAGTTAAAGAAGATAAAATGACAGAAGAAGAGAATAAATGTGGTGTAAAAAGAGATATTTATGGAAACATAACAGTCGCATTAGAAGGGAATGGAAAAAAGAAATAGAAGATGTAAAAATTGTGGACATTTAATAAGATATTTTAATTTACAAGATACAAAGAAGTGGCTTCATATATCAATCAATAGATATAAAGAAATGAAAACAGGAGGAGAATGTCTTGTTATTGGTTGTGGTTGTAAGAAAGCAGAACCAAAAGGTTCGCATTAGAAAGGAAAGAAGAACAGGAGGAAAATAAAAATGGAAGAAGAATATGAAAACTTTGATGTAGATAAATGGAAACCAAACTTATACTTTTTAATAATAAGTTTAACATTAACTATTACTTCAATAGCATTAATAGATACAATGCTTAATGCTTTTTTAGTTGGAGCAGGTTTCCTTTGCTTCGGTTGGAGCTTTGTGTTTGGAAAATACAAAAAAACAAAATGAAAATACTAAACTTATATGCAGGAATTGGAGGTAACAGAAAACTGTGGGGGGAGGAACATGAAGTTACAGCCATTGAATCAAACGAAAGTATAGCGAATGCCTATAAGAAGTTTTTCCCAGAAGATAAAATAATAATTGGTGATGCTCACCAATATCTTTTAGATCATTATACAGAATTTGATTTTGTTTGGAGTTCTCCTCCATGCCCAACCCATAGTAGAATGAGAAAAACCAATACGGGTATTGGAGAAAGAAAATCTCCTCCAAGTTATCCAGATATGGCTCTATACCAGGAGATCATTTTTTTAACACATTTCTTTAAAGGAAAGTTTGTAGTTGAGAATGTTATTAGTTACTATGATGCATTGATTAAACCACAGATTTTGAACAGACATTATTTTTGGAGTAACTTTCCAATTAGTGAAAAAGAAGTGAAGAATACTTTGAATATACGAAACGGACACAGAAGAAAGATTGGTTTTGATTTGTCTGGGATAAAATTAACAAAAAGAAAAGACCAAGTTCTAAATAACTGTGTTGAACCAGAACTGGGCTTACATATATTCCAGGAAGCATTTAAAGTAGAACAGAAGAAAGTACAGAAGAAAGTGTCGCAATTCAAGTAAAAGGAGAATAAAAATGAAATACTCAAAACTATTTTGGTTTGTTGAACTAAAAGAAATAGAAGATTACTACAACAGATTAAAAAAAGGAGAAACAATAGAGATAAAAGAATTTTCAGGAAAGACAAAAGAACTATGTACATCTGGATCTACTACTGGAAAACCTAAGTATGTCACAGTAAACAAAGAACAATTAGAACTTAGGTTCGCAGCAGAATGGTATACAATGGAATTAACTGGTTGGAAAAGAGGAGAGAGGTGGGTTCATCTATGGTATCCATTAGTTAGAGAACATAAAGACAGCAAATCAAATAAAGAAAAATTATCTTTAAAAAGAAAGTATGAAAACTGCTTATTTTTAAGTTACTTTAACCTAAATGATAATATGATGAAAGATTATTATTATAAAATAAAGAAGTTTAAACCCAAACTCTTGGTAAGTTATTCAGAAGCAGTTTGGATATTCGCTAATTTTTTAGATAAAAATAATTTAAGATTAAATATACCTTATGTAATCTCATCTGGTGGACATCTTTATCCTGAATGGAGAAAGGTTATTGAAAAGACAATGAACTCAAAAGTTTTCAATAGATTGGGATGTTCAGAATTTGGAGTGATTGCACAAGAAGATAGAAAAGGGAATATGAGAATCGTATCACAAAGAGGACTATCAGTTAAAAAAGGAAATAATAATGAACTCCTGATAACAGATATAAACAACAAAGCAATAGTTTTCAAAGATTACAATTTAGGAGATACTGGAAAGATAAAAGATGATATAATTACAGATTTAAAAGGAAAAATTAAATCTGGAAAATCTTATCTAAGAATATTTCAGAACACCATTGAAAAGACAGAATTAATTTGTATAAGATGTAATGGAATTGTTGATGTTGATAAAAACAAAGGAACACTAGCAAACCCACTTTGTGGTAAGTGTTTAAAAGAAAGAGATGAAAAACAAAACAATTAAATCTTTTGAAGATAAATGGAAGAGGAACAAGAACTATATGAACCAAGTAAAAGAGTTTCAAGAAGAATGGTACTTAAAAAGATATGGATTTACTAAAGAAAGTTTTACGAAGTTTTTAAAAAACAAAAAAAGAATATTAGAAGCAGGGTGTGGTGTAGGAAAAGACACAGAACTCTTTGGCAGAAACACAAAAGGAATGGTTTACATAGTAGAAATAACAGACGCAATAGAAACAGCGAAAAAAAACAATAGGCACTTAAACAATATTGTGTATGCTAAGACAGACATAACAAATTTGCCATTTCCTGATGAGTTCTTTGACTTTGTATCTTGCGACCAAGTAATACACCATACACCAAAACCTTTTGAAACATTTAAACACTTATTAAAGAAAACCACAAAAGATGGATTCTTAGCAGTTTATTTTTATAAAAAGAAATCTGTGTTAAGGGAATTTTCAGATGATTTTATTAGAGAAGAATTTACTAAGTTAGATTTTGATGAGTGTTATGAATTATGTAAACCAATAACAAAACTAGGAAAAAGTCTCTCCAATTTAAATATAAAATTTAAAATACCAGAAGACATACCAATCTTAGGAATTAAAAAAGGAAAATATAACCTACAAAGATTTTTTCATTATAATGTTCTTAAATGCTTTTGGAATGATAATTTTAGTTTTCATACAAATAATTCTATTAATGTAGATTGGTATAACCCAGAGATTGCTTTTAGATACACTATTGATGATATTAAAAAACTATGTAAAGATTGTAAAGTCAAGATAATTCATATTGACGAAAAGGAGGAATCTGGAATAAGTGTCCTTATACAAAAATGAAATATGTTAGTTATACAGATGTTGGTTCAAAAAAAACAGCGAAAGGGATTGAATCAAAAAGCGTAGTTGATGCTTTAAGAAAGAGAACAGAAGTTGATGTGATAGATAGGAAAAGAATGGGGAATCTAATCCCAAAAGCAAGGACATTTGTAGAGAAATTTATTTGGCATAACTATAATGGAAGGGAAAAATCAGTAAATGAATTTGATGAGAAAGCATCAAAACTTCTTAAACCAGAAGATATTGTTGTTTTGGGGGTGTGTGGATTAATAAAATCTGCTTCTAATAGAAAAAAACTAATTGTTTTCGCTACATCAGCACACCCAAAATCAAGACAAAAAATATTTGAAGAGGAAACAGGCACATTCAACAAACTAACAAAAATAGAGGAAGAAATCTGCAAGGTTTATTCTATAGCTAATTTAGTTCTTGCTCGTTCAAATTTCAATAGGAAAACATTAATTGAAAATGGAATAGATAAAAACAAAATTGTTTTAATAGGGGTTGGAGTTGATTTAACAAAATTTACACCAGCAGAAAAGACAGAAGAAACTTTTAGAGTTTTGTTTCTAGCAAATGCTGGGATATTGAAAGGATTACAATATTTGTTAAAGGCGTGGGAAAACCTCAATCTTGATAATTCTGAACTTATTATTGCTGGATTGATGTATCCAGATGTCCAACAAACAATAAAAAAATACAAACACTTGAAGAATGTAAAATATGTTGGTTTTGTCAATTCAAGAGAATATTATCAAAAATCTGATGTTTATGTTCTACCATCTTTAACAGAAGGCTCACCACAAACTGCACTTGAAGCAATGGCATCAGGAATACCAATAATAGGTTTTGAGAATAGTGGTTTCTTATGCAAAAGAGGAGGATTCATAATTCCAAATAAAGATGTAGAAGCACTAAAAGAAAAAATAAGATTCTTATATGATAATCCCAATGAAAGACAAAGAATTGGAAAAATAGCTAGAGAAGAAGCAAAAGAATATTCTCACGAAAAATACGGAGAAAACTGTGCAAAGAAAATATTAAAAGTCGCAAACCAAGTAAAAGAACGAAAGGAGATTTAAAATGGAAAGACAAGATAATTTATTGATTTTAGTTATTTTATTATTTATTGTACTATTTGCTTTTGCTTTTGGTTATTTACTATATACATTCAAAATTTTTAGGATTGTTGTTGGAATACTTGCTTTATTGTTTTCAGTATTCATTTTAATTAATTTATATACTGAAAGAAGAAAACAATGGTGGGAAAAAACTATGTTGCATGACAAAAGAACAGGGAAGAATTTGAAATGAAACAAGTATCATTAATAATACCAAAAGACCAGAACCCAGAAAAACCAGTTGTGTTCTTAGGAATGTTATACTTAGCTTCTTATATCAAAAACAAAGGAGTTAATATAAAAATCTATGATGAGCAATTAAATGAAGCAACAAACAATATAAATGAAATTATAAAAAATAGCTCATTAGTTGGATTTACAATTATGACCTCACAATTAAAAAGTGCAAAAGAATTATCAGAAAGAATACACGAAGGAAATATTAAAATTGTATGGGGAGGATCACACCCTTTATTATTTCCAAAACAATGTCTCAAAGAAGATTATGTTGATTATATTGTTTATGATGAGGGAGAAGAAACATTATTAGAACTATCAAAACAAAAAGAAATCAAGAACATTAAAGGACTATATTATAAAAAAAATAATACAATACTTAAAAACAAACCAAGAGAATATATAGATCTAAATGAAATAAGACCAGATTGGAGTTTAATAAATATAGAGAAGTACAAACACCAAGTACCTATTGATGGAGAAAAGAGAGATGCTTTCCCTTTACATGTTGGAAGGGGTTGTCCTTTTAAATGTTCTTTTTGTATTCAGACAATATTAAATAAAGGAGAACACAGAAGTTTAACAGCAGAAAATATAATAAGAGAAATAAAAGAAATCAAAGCAGAAGTATTTGATTTAGAAGATGATAATTTCTTTATGGATTTAAATAGAGTAAGAGAATTTTGCAGACTATACAAAGAAAATAACTTTACTTTTAAATGGGTTGGAACTTGCAGGGTTAATTATATTCTTAGAATGGATAATGATTTTATTAAAGAACTAAAAGAATGTGGATGTATCTTATTAAGAATGGGTTTAGAATCCGGAAGTCAAAGAGTTCTAGATGAATTAATAAACAAAGGAATAAAAGCAGATGATATATTAAAAGCCATTGAAAAGATTAAACCATTTGGGATAAGTTTAGAATGTTCATTTATGGTTGGAATACCTAAAGAAACAATTAAAGAACAAAATGAAACATTTGATTTAATAAAGAAGATAATTAAATCTTATGACAAAGTACATATAATTGGTGCACAACTTTATAGACCTTATCCCGGAGCAAAGATGTATGAGGATGCTAAAGAGTTAGGATTTAAAGAACCACAATCAACAGATGAATGGATAGAGTTTTTAAACAACTTTGGATTCCTAGATGTAGAACAACTAACATGGATTCAAAATAAAAAACAATTAATAAAGAAATGCAAATACTTTGCATGGTCTCAAATAAAACCAAAAGGAAAAGTAAAACCAATCGGTTTATTATTTAGAACATTATTTAGATTAAGAATGAAGATTGATTTTTATTATTTAGGATTTGATATATGGTTATATAAAAAGTTGAAAGACTTATATTTAAGTCGCAAATAACGTAAGGAGGAAAGAAGATGAAAAAAACTTTTAAATATACAACAGAAGAAGACGGAGTTAGATATGAAATTACTACAGATGCTCCTAGAAAGGAATTAGAAAAAATATTGAAAGATAGTGTCAAAATAATAAAGGTAGAAGAAGAAAAAAAGGTTCATATTGAGTTTATATGTGATGAATTAGATGATGTTGATTGAATAATGAAAGTTGTAATAACAATCCCTGCTTATAATGAGGAAGATTCAATAGGTAATGTGATTAAGGAAATTAAAAAGGTAATGAATTCTAATAAATATAACTACAAAATTCTTGTTCTTAATGATGGTAGTAAGGATAGGACTATAGAGATTTCCAAAGAAAATGGAGCAATTATTGTTTCTAATAAAAGAAATTTTGGGTTGGCTGAAACATTTAAAAGAGAGATACAAGAATGCTTAAAGCTAAAAGCAGATATAATAGTTCATACAGATGCAGACGGACAATATCCTTCTAAATATATTCCTGAAATGATTAAAAAAGTTGAGAAAGGTTATGATTTGGTTTTGGGCAGTAGATTTGGAAAGGGGAAATATGTGGGATCTTTTATAAAGAGACTAGGAAACATTGCTTTCGCAAAAGTTCTTTCTAACTTACTAAAAACAAAGATAACAGATACTACAACTGGATTCAGAGCATTCACACCTGAAGTGGCTAACATACCTTTAATAAATAATTTTACATATACCCATGAACAATTGATAAGAGCAGGAAAATCAAAAATGAAAATAGGGGAAGTTTCAATCAAAACCAATAAAACAAGACCTAGCAAATTATTTAAAAACTCATTTGATTATGCAATAAAAGCTTGGATAAATATACTAAGAATTTATAGGGATTTTGAACCTTTAAAGTTTTTTGGAAGAATCGGATTGTTTATATTTAGTTTAGGATTCCTAATAGGTCTTTGTCTTTTGTATTTATTTATTACAACTCTAACAATAAAAGGGCATATTGGAATAGCTATGTTAAGTATGCTTTTAATAACAACAGGAATTCATATAATTCTTTTTGGATTCTTAGCAGACATGAGGATAAAATGAAGATATTACTTATCAATCCAGCATACACACAGATTTATGGAAACTATGCTCCTGCCGCAAAAGTAGGAGTTTTACATCCTCCTTTGGGAATAGCATATCTTGCAGCAAACATAAAAGGAGAGCACCAAGTTAGAATATTAGATATGGAAATAAACCCCGCTTTGGAAACAACAATACAATCATTTAGTCCAGACTATGTTGGAATATCATTCTCAACACCATTATATAATCAAGCAATGGAATTATTTAAATTCATAAAAGAAAAAACCAACTGCTGGACAATAGCTGGGGGTTCACATCCTACTACCTTACCAGATTCAGTAATATCGTCAGAACATATTGATACTGTTTTAATTGGAGAAGGAGAGACTGCAATAAACAAATTCCTAGAAAATCCAAAAAAAGGAATAATTCCAAGACAACCATTAATTGAAGACTTAGATACAATTAAGTTTCCAGCAAGAGATTTATTACAAAATGAAAAATATCTATTTTCAGTTCCAGGCAAAGGCATAGTTCCTTTGACTTCTTTTGCGAGTGGTAGGGGATGTCCTTATCAATGCACTTTTTGTTCTGCACATTTGATGTTTGGAAGAAAGGTTAGAAACAGGTCTATTAAAAACTGTATTGAAGAATTGAAAGAGATAAAAGAAAAATATAAAATAACCCATCTGTCATGGATTGATGATACATTAGGAGTGGATAAAAAAAGAACGTTTGAATTGATGGATGCTATGATAAAAGAAAAATTGGATATGACGTTTGAAGGATATACAAGGGTTGATGTAATAACAAAAGAACTATTAGAAAAGCTAAAAAAAGCAGGTTTAGTCAGATTGTCTTTTGGGGTTGAATCGGGAAATAGAGAAATACTTGATACAATAAAGAAAGGAATCACTTTAGACCAAATAAGAAAAGCTTATGAGATTGCAGATGAAGTTGGGATTGAAACAAGGATGTCAATCATATTTGGGTTGCCTGGAGAAACAAAAGAAACAATAAAGAAAACAATAAAATTTATGAAATCCCTTAAATGCAATCAAGCATATGTGAATGTGTTAGTTCCTTTTCCTGGAACTGAAATTTATGAACAAGCAAAAAGAGGAGAGAAAGGATTAAAGTTGTTAACTAATGATTGGAAAGAGTACAGAAGGTGGGGCAATGCTGTGATAAATGTAAATGATTTGGATGCAAAGGATTTGATAAAGTGGCAGAGAAAAGCCCTCTTACAGTTTTATTTGAGACCAAAACAGATATACTACAATCTAAAAAGGGCAGGGGTAAAAGCAGCATTTAAGAATGGGGTAAGTTTCATAAGGAGTTTTGTAAAATGAAAAACAAAATCAGAAGATGGATGTCTGATTGGAGATACAAAGAAGCAAAGAAATGGTTAATAGGCAAATCGTTGGATGTTGGAAGTGAATGGTATAGGGATATGTTTGATGTCTGTTGTGATATTGAAGGAAGTGCCACAGAGAACACAGAAAAAGAGGATATAGAAAATTTAACTTACAAAGATAATGAATTTGACACAGTTTGCTGTTTAGAGGTTTTAGAGCATACCCTTAATCCAGTTAAGGCAATTAAAGAATTAAAAAGGGTTGCTAAAAAAAGATTAATTATTTCAGTACCATTAGAACCATATTTTAGTTTACCAAGAATAGCTTTACTTCTTGGATGGAATAAAGAACATCTAACAGCTTTAACAGAAACATTTATTTCACACCATGTTGGTGTTGAACCAGTACATCATAAATGGTTTAGATTTAGATGGGTGTTTTTGGTTTATGATATAAAATGAAATGTATATTTTGTAAAGGAAAAGAGTTTAAGGATTTTGTAGATTTCAGAGGAACAACAGAAGAAACTAAAAAGAACACATATACTTATGCAAGATGTAAGAACTGTGGAAGTATAATTAATATATCTGGAAAAGAAGTTAATTATAAAAACTACGCAAGTGGAAAAAAGAATTTTTTAGGAAGATTGTTTAAATTTAAAAGTTATTTATACGCAAGAGAAATATTTTACGATAGTAAGATATTAGATTATGGTTGTGGTTCTGGTGTAATTTTTAAATCATTAAAAGAAGGAGGTTATAAAAACATTTATGGTTACGAACCAAATAACCTAAAATTCAAACACACTTTAAAAAACAATAGAAAATATGATGTAGTATATCTTATTCATACATTTGAACATATCATAGATTTAAATAAATTCTTTAAAAATCTAAATAGAATAACAAAACCAAACGCTAAACTAATAACCATCCATCCATCTTCAAGTAGAATAAAAAAACTAGATCCAAAAGATTCATTACATTGTTGGATAATACATGCACCATTTCATAATTCAATACCATCAGACAAAGCAACAATTAATATATTCAAAAGAAATGGTTTTGATTTAATATTAAGATCACCTATGGATGTTCAGAGGAGTGGGTTCTTTGAGAACAACAAAGTTTCAGCATTATTAAGAAAAAAATTAGGAGGAACAAGAGAGTGTTTAATTGAAGCATCCGATATGAAGAAGTTATTTACTTATATTAAAAACCCATTTATGTTTTTTAATAAAATGTTTATAGACATAGTAGATGAAACAGTTAGCACATTTATATTTGAAAAGCAAAGAAAAATAAAACGTTCGTAATTTATACCAAAAGCGAAAGGTTTATATAGTATTTATGTTATATAATCTATAAGAAACTGTCGCAATATGATAAGAAAAGGAGGAAATTAAAATGTTAGAAGTAGATTTAGACAATAAGAGTGTAGTAGGAACTGCAAAAGCAGGAGACATAAAAAAGAAAGGTTTGATAAAAGCCAGTATTGAGAATGAACTTTCCTAAAGAAGTTAGAGTAGTTGAATGCAAAAGAATTGAATTAGCTACAAAAGATATAATCACAATAAAGAAGGAAGAAGATTTTATCTGGTTGTTAAATGGAGGAACAGTATTCAAACTAGATAACTCATATTATATCCTTCAAGAAGCAGTTGCTTATATTTATACAAAGAATGATAAGAGATAGCCAAGACTTTGTTCAAGAAGGAATGAATGAATGTCAAATAGATTATATGTTTAAAAAGAGGAAAGAACATGAAACAGAAAAAAGAAAGATTAGGATTAAGAATTTCAAAGAAAATAATCAACGCTTTGAAACAGAAAAGGATCTCTTTGAAGAGACCGAAAGAGAATCCAATATATGAATCGTTTGAAGTTTTAAAAACATTCAAAGGAAATTATAAAGACTTTGAAGAGTATCTAAATTCACAAAACACAATAGGGATAATACTTGGAGCAAGAGGAAAAGGCAAAAGTGTTATTGGTATGAAACTTCTAGAGAACTTAAAACCAAGCAGGAATAAATCTGCAATAGGTTTTCCAAAAGTATACTTGCCTTTATGGATCACACACATAGAAGATATAAACGAAATACAAAACAATTCACATTTGCTCATAGATGAAAGTGGAATAAATTTTAACAGCAGAGAAAGCATGAGCAATATAAACAAATTGTTTTCAAAGATATTATTTATTTCAAGGCACAAATCTTTAAGTATAACTTTGGTAACACAAAACAGTTCTAACATTGATGTCAATGCAATAAGACAAGCAGATTATTTAATACTGAAACCAAGCGCATTGCTGCAAAAAGATTTTGAAAGAAAAAAGATTCAGGAAATATATAATAATGTTCAAGATCATTTTGATGAATATAAAAACGATAAGAGAGTTGCGTATATATATTCAGATCAGTTCATTGGGTTTGTAAAAAATAAGTTACCTAGCTTTTGGAATGATAATCTTTCTAAATCTTTTGCTGGGTTTAAAGAATAATTTATTTTTCTTTATCCTCCTTTGTTTGTGTGTTTTTGTTTTGATATTTTCGTATCTTTTATTTGCTGCTCAACCTCAAATCCTCAACTATATCTAATGCAGCTTTAAATTTTGTTCTCATTCTTTTTACTTTTTCTTCGTCTTCATCCAAAGACTTTAAGATTAATTCTTTAAGCTTTGTCCAATTGCTTTCGCTCATTCTTATAATTCCTTTTTTATCTTTAAGCATTGCTTCAATTAAATCATCTGCTGTCATTTTATTCCTCCTTATCTTTAATCTCATCAAATATTCTATAAACTTGTCTTGTAGATAGTCCACTCATATCTGCTATTTCTTGAACTGTCTTACCTTCATCTTTTAATATACCCACTAATTTATTTCTTTGTGATATTGCTTTTACTGTTTTTGTTTGTTCTCCTCTCCTCAAAGAAGTTAATTTCTTCTTTAAATATCCTGGATAGTTTAATGGAAATTGTTTAGTAAAGTTAGAGGAGAAGTTTGGTCTTGCTACCTTCCAAAAATAACTATATGTATCCCTGCAATGTATGTATAGCTTCTTTAATGATATTCTATCATAAGCAGCATATTGCCCTCTCTTTCCGAAATCTTCCCTATAAAAATGCAAGAAGAAGTCACACAGATTTAATATTATGTTTCTGTCTAGATCATAAACACAGGGTAGTACAATGAAAATAAAAACATTTTGTTCTCTCATCTGTTGCAGCAGGTTTAATATCCTTCTGTTCTCTTTGCTTTGTGAGGTTCTCTTGTTGATTATGAAGCCCTCGTCCAGCACGATTGCGTCTCCTTTTTTTGCTTTTCTTAAAGCATTTTCAAATTCCTCTATTGAAAAACAGATATGATCTAATGTTAATTTCCCATCAGATAAATAGTATGCTTGTTGAACTGCGTGAGTAGATTTTCCTGTGCCAGGTCTCCCATCAAATATAGATATGCACATGTCGTTGTGGTTTAAAACTCTATCTTTAACAAAATCTAGGTTGAGTTTTATCTTTTGGTTTAGATAAAAATGCTTATCATTAACAAATACAATTGTCATTTTTAATGTTCTGCTATATTCCTTTGCCCAAATAGACTTGTTGAATTTTGCCTTAATGGAATTAAGTAACCTTTTGATTCCAATAGTTCCATTATTGTTGTTTCATAAAGTTCTAGCATCTCCAAAATTTCTAATTCTAATTTGTTTGAGTTTGTCTGATCATCACAATCACGAGACAGTGAATTAATCCTATCCTGAAGAAAATTATATCTGCCACACTTTGATTGTAATTTAATTTCTATTTTTTTCATATCAAATCGTTCTATTCTATTTAAGTTTGCTATGATCTTTAACTTAACTGCAAGAAATGTTTGGTATGATCCTAGATAATCACCATCAAGTTTGAGAGTTGTTGCTCTAACTAATAATGATCCTATTAATTCTAGTTGCTTTTGTCCTAGATTGAAACCAACTATCTGTTCTCTATTCTTTTTAGTATCATTTGTTGCTTTACTTTCTTCTTCATCCATTGTTTTGTTGCCTCCTTATTCTTTTTTTGATTTTGATTCTAGGTTATCAGTTGAGTATATTAATATAAATGGCATCCGTCAAATGTCAATTATCAAGGGACGTAGGGCATATATGCCCCATATATACTCTTTATTTGCTGTCAAACGCCATTTATTGCTGTCCTTCTCCTTCTGATGTTCTTTTTTGAAACCATCTCTTTTTATTAGGTTGATCTGTTGTGCCTCTTGTTTGGAATTGCTTCTTTATTTGGGTTACAATGGTCTCAAGGAACTTTCCCCTTTTACCCATAGATGTTGCTACTGTAATCTCGGCTTCCTGCTCAAACATTACGCTTAATGGGTATAGGTGTTGAGTTTCGCAGAACAAAGCCAGGCTAAGTGCTGATCTAACATCCATTCGTGGCGTCCCTAGTTCTTTCTCAGTTAAATTAGCCACTTTTTTACTATCATCTGTATTTAGTATATCTCTAAAAAGTTTAAGCTGACTATCTCTTGCCTTTGCTGTTTGTGCTCCTATGCCACCTTGCTCTTCTGCCATATCTTGCTGTATCTGCATCAATTCATCATCAATATCTTGCTGTGTTCTTTGGTTTTCTTGTGTTTCTTCCATTCTGCTATACCTCCATATAGTTTTTTGATTATATTACTTCTAAATCCTTTACATACTATCCATGAAGTATTTAACCTCAAAACATTCAAATTAGATTCATTAATCTTACTTTGTTGAGTTCCTTCACTCATAAACCACACTCCAAGAACTAGAAATAATTAAACTTAACAAAAAATCATAAAATTTTAGCAACCCTTTCACCATTTATCAACTCCAAAGGAATATTTCACTTACTTATATTTAAATGTATACATTTAAATATAATAACTTTCTACTACCTTATTGGAGTTGATATAAAAGAATGTTAGGTAACTTAATTGGTGGGTTCATAGTCATAATTGTTGGTGTTACTCTGATTCCTACTGTTGCTACACAGGTTGTTGGAGCACAGGCAGGAAACGTTACAGGAGCAGCTTCAACTATCCTTGGATTAACTACATTATTCTTCGCACTTGGAATTATGAGCGCAGGAGTAGCTTTGACTGTAGGAGGTCTAAGAAATGCTGGAATCATGTAAATTGATAAAGCATAAAAGGATTTTTTTTCTTTCTTTACTATTTTTTATAACTATTTCTATTAGTTTTGTTTCTGCACAACCATCTTTTCCACCTTTTCAAGAAGAAACAACAGGGGGTATAGATATTCAAATACCTTTATTGGAATTTTTTGAACAAGGGGAGAATATTACATTTAATTTTCATTTGTTTAATACTACCACAGGATTACCAATTACTAATATAACAGGCACAAAATGTTTTTTCCATTTATTTAATAATAAAGGAAAGCATGTAATAAATAATGTTGAAATACCTTTTGAGGTATTGGGTGATGATTATGAGATAGAAATTGATGGGAGTAACTTTACTAAACTTATAAACCAGTTTTATTTTGTAAATTGTAATTCCACAACAATAGGGGGAGCGAGTTCAGCATTAATAATAATCACAGCAGATGGAAATGAACCACAAACAGAAACAAACACAAGACTTAATTTGTTTTATATAATGTTAGCATCATCTTTCCTATTTTTAATTATAGGATTGTGGAGAGAAGATCCAACACTTCTAAATTTATCTGGAATCGGATTTTTTATAACTGGATTGTTTATAGCAATGAATGATTTTGTAGGACTTAGTAATTTGATGACACAATTTTTAACAGTTGCATTATGGGGTTTAGGTTTCTATATAATTTTTAGAACAAACATAGAACAATTAGATGAATAAGGAGGAAAAAGAAAATAAATAAAAAAATATTAAATATTATTCATTTAATTGGTTATATAGTTTATATGATTTTTATGGTTATAATGGTAGTAACTGTATTATTCGTAATAGAGGAAAATGGAAAGTTAGGAGATATTGCAGTATACTTCACACAAACAATGGGTATATTATTTTTAATTTATAATGTGATTTATTCAAACCACTTAAAGAAAGTATTAGATAAATTTGAAATATAAGGAGGAATTAAAATGGAAGAACCAAAAGAAAAACAAAAAGAAAAGAAAGTTGAAGAGAAATTTAGTGTAGGAGACCTACCAACACAAACAGAACCAAGAATTGTTAATAATAAAACAAATGAAGTTTATACTATTGAACAAGGAATAGTTTTAATCTTAAACAATCAAGAAAAACTATTGAAACTCTTGGACTAATGATATTTTTAAACTTCAAAAATGCAAACGAGGTATTTAAATTTAGAATAGACAGAAAAAATAAAAAGTTAGAGGTAGCTTGTAGGAAAACAAATTATAGATTCCAACCAATGCCTTGGAGATACCTTTTTGATAAGGGGAAAGAAGAAGAGCAAGAAAAAATAACAAATCCTTTGGATGATGAAACATTTAAACTAACAGTTATAGAACAGATGAAAGGATTAGGCTATATAAAATATGGCGTTTGAAGCATTACCAAGAATAGGGAATAACTTATTAGCTGTTGCCATAATTGGGTGGTTTGCTTATATGCTTTGGAAAGGATATAAAAAAGAAAAGTTTAATTTTGATAATGTTAGTATGTCTGGGTTGTTTGGAGGAGACAAACCAAAAATGCCAAAGTTTAAATAAAAATGGAAGAAATATCACAAGAACAACTTAGCACAATAAATGAAGAAGATGCTTTAGAAGATGCACAGCAAGAACAGTTAGAAATACAACAAGCACAGCAGGAAGATTTATTAGGTTATGGTTCTCCAACACCAGAAAAGAAAGATAATCAATTAAAATTATTCAGGGACATCATAGACACAGAAGATTCTAGAAAAGTAGCAAACTTAGACGCAACAGAATTAGGAAGAGTAAAAATAGGAGTGAGATCTTATCATAGCATTGCTTTGTTCTGTGAATCACAAAGATTATTTGCATTAGCAACATACTTCACAGAAGAAGCAGAAATAATACAGGCAACTTCTATGAGTAAAAAAGGATTCTTCTTAAACACCATTGTTACACAAATAAAAAGAGAATTTAAGCAAAGAATAATACCATCACTAAATAAAAAGAAATGGTTTAGTAAACCAAATCCAGAGGTAGAGCAAAATGAAGGATGATATTAAAAAGAAAAAGTTTTGGGAAAAAGTAAAAGAAAGAACAGCAAAATTTAAGAAAAAGAAAGAAGAAAAAAAGGAAGAACCTAAAGAAGAAGTAAAAGAAGCTCCAAAAGAGGAAGAACACAAAGAACTAAGTTTAAGAGAAGAGATAAGGGAATTAAAAGAAGTAATAAAAGAAGCATCATCAAAGAAAAAGAAAAAAGATAAGACATTCAATTTACCAAGCAAGGTAAAGAGACAATTAAAAAAATCAGCAGAGAAAAGCAAGGTTGTTGTTTTCTTATTAAAATCAAATAGATCAATCCAACCAATAATGACAAAGATGGAGAATGGTTGGGTAAATATTAATGGAGTACCAAGAAATTGCTCAATAGATTTTACGTTTATATGGAGAAAGAAATACCCCGCAATAGTTTTACCAGAATGGGACATCAATCCTATTGGAACAAAAGATTATTATGATGCAGTTAAGGATGGAAGAGCAGCAGATCCAATAGCAACAGTAATCAGATTAATAAAAGAAGGAGAAATCTTAGGAAAAGGATTGAAGATGGGTTCTAAAGCGTGGATTTTCATAGGACTTGCAGCTTTGGCATTCTTTTATGTATTATTTGCAGGTGGTTAAAAAGGAGGAAATATGGAAAGGCATTTAGGTCATTTTTGAATCACTTCCAGATTAAATATTTCTTTTATGCCCCATAATATTTCCTAAATTAAAAGGATTTCCTAAAAAGAAGATGAGTAAGAAAATAAAAGGGATTTCAATAAGAAAAGAAGGGGACATCATAGAAGTTAAGCTAAGGGATTCCTCTTTCGTACCTTTTTTTGTGACAAAAGCAAGAATAAATGATAAAAAAGATATGCTAAGACTAAAAGAAGATTTAAGAAACAAAGGAATAAGATTTCCACCAGATAAAGAACAGGATTGGTTTGGCTAATTCTAAATGTATACCTTTAAATATAATAGTGTTATAACATCATTATAATATGTTATTATAATGAAAATTAAAAAAACACTAATACAATTAGGAAATTCTGATGGTGTAGTAATAGATAAAATTATTAAAGATAGTTTAAATCTTCGGAGAGGAGATGTATTAGAATTAGATATAAAAAAAATAGAACCATTTATATCAAACAATAAAAAATCAAGGAGGATTTAATATTTTAAAATGGGAAACGGATGTCACTAAGAAAACAAGGAGGAAAAATGGCAAAGAAAAAAGACGCTTTTGAGGGATTTCACGACATTATCAAATCTGATGAAGTTGTAAACATTGGAAAAGGTATTGTTGAAGGATTAAGCTCAAAAGGAAACGGATTAAATATTTTAAAAAAGAAGAGGTAAATAGAATGGTTGATGAAAGTCATAGATTAGAATTACTTAAAGATCAAATAAAAATAGATGAATTGATGGACAAGATATTATCATTAGGAACAGATAAATAAAATGGTAGATGGAATAACACAAGAACAAATAGATGTAATACAAGCAAGAGTTAAAACAACTCCTCCAAAGACAACAACAAAAAAACAATTAAAATTCAAAAAAAGCAAAAGAACAAGTTTAGGAAAAATCAAATTATTTAAAAAACCTTTAATAAATGTAGCAGCTTCTGATAAATTAGCAAGAGAACTAATAAGAAAACCAAGTGGAAGGTTTAACTTATTAACAGATGTAAAAGTCCCACCAAGAAAGTTTGATTTAATAAAAGGAAAATTAGATGAGAGTACCCAAATTACAAATAAAAAAGAGATGAGGTTTTTATAAAATGGTAGAAAAAAATAATTTAAAACAAATAAAAGGGTTTCTTAGAATATTACCAGCAATACCCTTAGCAGGAGTAGCAATACAACAAGTTGGTGCAACACCATCTATACCATCAGGAATAAGAGAAGTAACACAGATTGGAGTTGCTGGTGGGTTGTTAGGTTTAGCAGTAAAACCAATAACAAATAAAAAGAAAGGAGGTTTTTTATAAAATGGCAAATGCAAAAGCACATTTAGGAAACGGAAAACAATTCCAAAAGAAAAAGAAACAGTTTAAGAAAAGAGTAAAGACTAGATTAAAACAAAGCAAAAAGGATTTAAATAAATTCCTTTAAAAAAAATGGTAACAGCAGATGAACTGTTGCGTAGATCTTCAAGAGCAATTTGTGGAGCTCTGGAAAGAGAGGTTGTTGTAAGACCTAAAAACATAGCAGCAGCAAAGGCAGCACTAAGAAAGAGAGGATTAAGAATAGTTGGAACATCAGAAGAAAAAGACAGAATATGGTTTGTATCAAGAGGAGGAGGTTTGTTATAATGGCATTAAACAGATTGAATGTTAAAACAAAAAAGCAAGTCTTGTTAGCCAACGCAATAATCAGAAGCCCAAAGTTTAGAGCTTCAAGAATGAAAACAAAAGAAGGAAGAAGATTATTGAATCAGGAAACAAGTTTGTTAAGCAGAAAAGTTAAGCAGTTTAACATTAAATTATCAAAACAGTTACCAAAGAAAGTTAAAGTTTAAAATGGTAGAGAAAAACACTTTTTTAAAAGATGCAGATAGAATCTATGGTGGAGAAACACCAGCAGATATTTTTAAGAAGAAAAAGAAAAAAAGAAAACAATGAAAAATGGTAACAACCAGAGAGATAAGGGCAAGAGGCAAAGTAGCAGAAAGAAGGAGAAGAACAGAGTTTGAGGTTTTACGTAAGAGACAAGCTGCTAGAACAAAACCATTAACAATAGAAGAAGTAACAAAACAAGCAAAAGAAGTACAAGAAAGATTAGAGCAGAAGAGGATAAAAGAATTTGAAACAAAGAGAACATTAAGAACAACAGAAAAAGCATTTAGGGTTGGAGAGCAAACTTTTTCTAGGGATAAATTTGATATTGAGAAATTAGATGGTATAACAAAAGTTAGATCAAAGCCACAAAGTTTTATTAGTTCAAGAATAAGAAAAGATATTGAAAGAAGCACATTCTCAAAAAGAGTTCTAACATTCAGGGATAATAAACTAATCACAGATGAAACCTTTACAACATTAGGCAGAGCAGGAGGACAAAGAGATGTAGTACCACAAAAATCAACAACTTTTGGAAAAGAAACAAGAACAGAAAGAACATTTAAAGATGGAAAACTATTTAGGGTAGCAGAATTTGAAAAGGGAGCATTTATAGGAGGAACAACTTTTAGAGCAAGAACAAAACAAAAAGAAGCAGAAATAAAAGCATTACAAGAAGCAAGAGCAGAAAGATTAAAAATAAAACCACCAAAAATAACTCAAACACAAAGAGAAAGAGCAAGAACATTAACAGAGGAAGCACAGATAAAAGAATTTGGAAGGGTTATAGTTAAAGAAAAACCAAAAGTAAGAAGATTAAGAGTAGCAGAAGAAAGAAGAATAAGGGAAGTAAGAAGAGTAGAAAGAGAAAGAATAGCACCACCACCAGTAGAAGTAATCACCCCAGAGGGTGTACCAACAGCAATACCCATAGTTCAACCATTGAGAGATCCATTAACAGGAGAAGTATTACCACCAGAAGAAGCAATAAAAGTATTACCCAAGGCAGCATTAGGATTAGCCACTTTTTTAGGAAAGGGAGTAATAGAACTTGCAAAACCTATTGTAAAACCAGAAATTATAACAACAGAAGAAGGATTCCCCATAGTTGGAGAAACATTAGGAGATGTATTAAGAAGATCACCAGAAGCAAGAGCAGCAGCAATAACGGGAGCAGTTGTAGCAACTTTAGGATTATTGCCAGCAGTAATATCAGCAGGAGTAATAAAAATATTAACAGGATTTGCAGCAACAAGATTTGTTACAAAACCAACAGCAGATAGAGCAATAGAATTACTTGTATTGAGAGGAATAAGAAGACCAAAAGCAACAAAAGCAATAAAAACTTTAACAAAAATAAAAGAAGAACCACCCGGAAGAATTATAGGAGAAGAATTTTTTAGACAAGTAGAATTTGCAGGAGCAAGAAGATTCCCACAAGTTTTAAGAACAAAAGAAGTATTTATTAGCCAACAGAAAGCAGTACCCGGAGAATTATTTAGAATATCACAAGCAAACCCAGTTATCACAATAGCAAGTCAAAAAAGTGGGAGGGTTACTTCTTTTACTACAACATTACCAGAGGGATTTCAAAGAACAACATTAACTTTAAGAGATAAAAAAGGGATAGCAACCCATTTTGTTAGAATTAAAACATCACCAACAGGAGAATCAACAGTGAAGGTATTTAAAGGCGATGAATTATTAAAACAATTTAAAACAAAAACAGAACCAGACATTAAATTTGGAGAAGAAACAACAACCATTAAATCAAGACAATCTATTAGCGAAGCAGATATAAGATTTGAACAATTAGACATATTAAAAAGAGGAGAAGTCGTAGCAATAGAAGGAACAACAAAAGGTTTAATACCAGTAGGAAGTAGAACAAGAATAGCACAAGAAAATTTATTAGTTGAAACAAGAGTACCACAAACAGTTACTTTAATAACACCAGCAGGACAGATAAAAACAATACAATCTAAAAAGTTTGAATTTGTTAAAGGTCCAACAGGAGAAAGAGCAAGAGTTACTGAAATTGGAGAAGATTTTATTAGAATACAACAACCAAACATTCCAGAAACATTACAAGAATTTAAATTAAAATCAAGTTTTGTTATAGATTTTGTAGAACCAATTAAAGGAAAGGTTAAAGGAATAAAACCAAAAACAGGAGAAAGACCTTTAGATGAATTTGAAAAACTATTAAAAAGAAATATTAATGAAAATAATCTAAAAAATGTTATTAGTGCTATCAAAGAAGGTGTAAAAAAGAATTTAATAAAATTAACTCCTAAAGAAAAATCCTTTTTAGGCAAACCACAAAAAGAAATAACAGGATCAACAACATCAAGAGACACCTTTAATGCAATAGTTAATAGATTATCAAAAAAAGATCCTCAAATGGTATTAACAGAAACACAAATACCAATACAAGTAAAAGTATCAGATGTTAAATTACCAACAACATTAATAACACCACAAAGCGTTTTTAATAAAATAATTGGGAGACCACAAATAGTAAGCCCTTTTCTTTTACCATCTCTAGCTCAAATTCCTACACAAGTAATAGGACAAATACCAACCTTTTTAACACCACAAATTACAGGACAAATTAGTATTTTAGGCACTACACAATTAAGTGCACAAGCACAAGCCCAAGCACAAGCCCAAGCACAAGCCCAAGCACAAGCACAAGCACAAGCCCAAGCACAAGCCCAAGCTCAAGCACAGGCACAAGCACAAGCACAAGCCCAAGCACAGGCACAAGCACAAGCCCAAGCCCAAGCCCAAGCACAAGCACAAGCCCAAGCCCAAGCACAAATACTACAACCAGTACCAGAAGTACCACCACCTATACTCATACCTCCCTTAGGAAAGGCAGCAAGATCAATACTAACAGGAGAAATAACATTAGCAACACAAGAAGGATATAATGCTTTTATTAAGAAACCAGCTAAGATAGTTAGAACCAAAACAGGAAGAAGGAAAAGGATTTCAAGAGGTTTTCAAAGAATAAACAAAAAACCATTAACAAGATTAGAAGCTTTGGGATTGAGTTTAGATGTTGCAGATACATTTGCAAACAGAACAGCAAAAATAAAAAAATCAAATACAAGAGTTAAACCAACAAGACAAGATTTAAGAAATAAAGCAAATTTAATTAATAAATTTAGAGTTAAGAATAATACATTTATAGAAAAATCAGCTTTTGCTATTGATTCACCACAAGAAAAGAAACAAATTCCTTTTAGTCCAATAAGATTAAGAGAATTAAGATTAGCACAAGCAAGAAAGAGAGCAAGAGGACAACCACAATTCCTATAAAATGGTAACAAGCAAAACAGAAGGAAGTTCAGATATAAAAGCAAGAAAGAAAAAGAAACAAAGACAAAGAAGTAGTTTAGAATTTTTAGAATCTAAAGAAAGTTTAGAATTTTTACAATGAAAAAAGAAAAAAATAATTGGAAAACAATTGGAATCGTTTGTATAGTTTTATTAGTGTTAGAAACTTTGCTTTTAATATATGTTTATAATTTAGGTACAGATATAATTGAAAACGAAAACGAATGTGTTATAAACGTTTGTAGAGGTTATGAATCTTATTATTATGAAACAACAACAAAAGTATGTTCATGTTATAATAATAATGAAATAGAATATGAGGAGTATCTAGGAGGATAGAAAAATCAAAAGATGCAAAATGCTAAACAACAAAAAATCACAATTAATTGTTTTCAAAATAATGATGGCAATTCTATTATTCATAGTAGCTTTAATATTTTCAACACCAACCAAAGAAGTTATAGATGATGCAAGAAACACAACAAACCTAAACTGCACAAGCCCAATTATAACACCAGTTCAAAACGCAACATGTATTGTTTTGGACATGTCAATATTCTATTACCTATCTATTTTAATAGCAACAGGACTGGCTTTCTTAACTGGAAAGAGAACAGTTACAGGAGTTATAACAACAATATTTATATTCGTAGCAGTTGTAGTAATGATTACACCACTAAAAGATTTAATAGTTTTATTTAGATCAAATTTAAGCTGTGGAGCAGTAGGACTATCAACAGGAGCGCAGATGGCTTGTATCTTTGTGGACTTGTGGTTATTCTACTTCATTGTTACAGCGATAGCGTCAGCTATAACATTAATATTTGTTAAAAAAGTATTGCCACCAACTTTCGGAGAAAAAAAGTGAAAAAACTATTAATAATATTATTAGGAATGGTTTTACTTAGTTATATTGTTTTTGGAGATTGTACTTCTCAAAATGATGCAATAATGGGTTATAACTTTGGTTCTTCTACTACTGATGAAAACAGAACGGATATTGCTACAAATAGACACAACCTAACATTTACAGGAGGAGCAATAGAAAGAACGGGTTTTATAGATTTTGGTTCTTTTTATGATGATTCTGGTCCGGGTAAAGCATCAGTAGCTAATCCTGAATTATTTACACAATTATCAAATTGGTCTTTTATTTGTTGGATGAATAATACAGATGGAACAAGTGGTGGTTTTTATTTTTCAGAAGCAGATGCAAGTACAGATAGTGATTTTGCTATGTTTGGTGTAGATAGCAGTGGTGATGGTGGTGCTGCTAAATTACTTTATATAACAAGTGGAGGGACAGATATAACAGTAGAAGGTGGTGCTGATTTACCAGAAAATACTTGGGTTCATATGGTATTCACAAGGGCAGGAAATTTATTTAGAATATATATTAATGGAGAATTAGATAGCACAGATAGTGCTGCTGTAGCAGCTTTAAATAATGCTGACATTCAATCATATGGATTAGGAGATAGATTATCTCCACTTAATCCTTTTACAGGGGTACTTGACGAATGTTATAATTATAATAGAACAATATCAAATGTTGAAATCAATGAAAGCTATAATGCAGGAGCAGGATGCCAACCTTATGTTGTACCACCATTTAACCCATCAATTAGTGTTTCTTTGATAGCACCAGCAAACAATACAATATCAAATAACCAAACAGTCCTTTTTGTTTATAATACAATAGCAGAGCAATCAATAATAAGTAACTGTTCCTTATTAGGAAATTTCTCTGGAACTTTCACAATAAACCAAACAAACTCATCTGGAATAAATAACAATTCAAATAGTTCTTTTACAATAAACAATTTACAAGACGGAGATTTTATATGGAATGTTGAATGTACTAACAACGAATCAAACGTAAGCAGAGCAGTAAGAAACTTCACTTTGTTTATAGACACAATAAACCCGTTAATAATACCAGCAATAAGATTGGATGCAAACTTAACAGTAGTTTTCAATGGAACATTAGTAGCACAAATAAACTTCACAGACAACAGAGAATTATTTTCTGTTAATATTTCAGAGACAGGAAACGGTAATACTTTATTTAACACATCAAATATTGGAGCTACATCATTTAACATTGCTTTAAATGTTTCTGTAAGCACAACAGTAGCAAATACTTTAAATGTAACTGTTTGTGATTCCTCAACAGCACAGTTAATAAAAGACATTGATAACAAAGTGGATAAACAAGGATTAAAATATGTAATGAAAAAGAAGTTTTTTATAATTGACGAAGAATGGATACATATTTACCCAAAGGATTATAACAATTACAATGTACCAAAAACAAATAAGAAAACAGACAGATATGATTTTACATTCAACAAGAAAACAAATCCAAATGCAGTTGAAACATTTGTAGTTGAAAGCAGTCATAGAATTGATATACCTAAACTACAAATCAAAGCAGGACATTTAGTGATACCAGACATAGGAAATGGATTCTGGTTAGACTTTGTAAATATTGAAGCAACAAATGTAACCATAATTAGAATTAATGAAAACAAAGTAGAGATTCAAATACAAGGATTAAAAAGCAAAAAGATAAGTTTCAATTCCATAGGAGAATTAAACTGTGTTTCAGAAACATTTTTCTTTGGTAATTTAAATCCAACACAGCAGTTCTTAACAAGTTTATTAGTAAACACATTAACAGAAATAAATCTGACAATCACAGAAGATCCAATAACTGTTAGAAATGCAACAGCAACCCTAACATATAATGTAACACAGATTGGAGAAAGAAACACAAGCAATTTCACAGTTGAGGTTACAACACCATCAGAAGTAGGAGGTAATGGCACAAACGTTTCATTTACTTGGACTTTAACAGTTAATGGAGAAACACAAACCATACCAACAGCAAGTCATGTAGTAAACAATTTCATAGTAGATAACTGCACAGAGCTAAGCACACAGGCAATAAACTTCACGCTAAGAGACGAAACAAACAGCACATTAATAACACAGGATTTGACAGGAGCATTCACTTATAACATTGGAGGAGCAAACAAATCATTTACATTTTCAGCGACAAGTGTAGAGACATTTCAGATTTGCATATTCCCAAATGATATTTCAATAAACGCAGATTACATAATGACTTATGAATCAGCAGACAGACCACAAAGAACTTTCAGAAATCCATCAGCAATATTAACTAATGCAAGTGTAGAAGTACCCTTATTCTCTTTAAACGATTCTTTGGGTATCTTTGTAAGGTTCAGGGTTATTGACACATTCCAAAACCCATTGGATGATGTTCTATCTGAAATGAAACTAACAATAGCAAGTGTTTTAAGAACAATAGAATCAAAATTCACAGATGATTCAGGGTTGGTTACTTTCTTTGCTGATCCAACTGAACTATACACTTTTGTATTTAGTAAATCAGGATTTGAAACAACAACAACAGTTTTAAGACCGACAGCAATAGATATTTTTTCAGTAACATTAACTTCAACAGAAGCAGCAGAGGTTTTACCACCATCAACAGGAATTACATATTCATTTACACCAAAAAATCAGATTCTAAACAACAACACAAATGTTAATTTTGGATTTAATCTAACAAGCAATATAAGATTTATAACAAACTGTACTTTCTTTATAAAAAATGGAAGCACAATATTAAGTCAAAGTAATACAACTTTTGATAATGATAATTGTAATATCAACATAACACAAAACACAAACAGTTTTACAAGACTAATAGCAGAAGCACAATACACTTTAAATGAAACAATAAACATCACAATTTCTACTCAATACGAAGTAAGAGAAATATTTGTAGGAAACTTCTCTCTACAAACATTTATAAATGATGTAAAAGATTTTACAGCATCAGGATTTGACGACAGAACAAGAACGATTATAGCATTCATAATAATATTCTCATTAACAGCAATAGCATCATCCAAATTAGCAGTATTTAATGATCCAGAGAATTTACTTGTATTAGTATGGGTATTGGTAGTGTTCTTTTCGTATATAGGTTTCTTTATATTAAACTTTAATACAATACCAGAAATAACAGGATTACCAGAAGGTTGGTTAAAGCAATGGATAATATCTATTGTATTTTCATTATTTGTTGGAGGTTATTTTATAAATAGGATAAAACGTTAAGATGGCAAAACTATCACTTTATATTATGATGATGAGTGGAATAACTTTGTTGTTCTACTTTTCAGGATTGATGGGAGACACATCAGCTATATGTAGTGAAGCAGATGTAGGAAACGCTTTGCTTTGTTTATTATTAGCACCAGAAGATATGCCCAGCGTAGCAGATGTATTATCAACAGATAAAATAAAAACAGCAATCGGAGGTTTAGTTGGACTAGGTGTTGTAATAGGGGCATTCTTTACAGGACAGATTGAACTAGCGATTATTTCACCTGTTGCTTTAGCAACTTTTAATCTTTTGTGGAATTTTTTGGAAGTATTTAATAGAGTAAGAGAGATTAACCCAATTATAGCATTCCTCTTTTTCGCACCATTCCTATACTTGTTCACACTAGCAATTCTTGACTGGTGGAGGGGGAGGGACACTTAAAATGGTAACACAAAATAACTTTTTTGATTTATGGGACATTTTCGTAAATGAATTAATAGGAGATGTATGGCTTACAATATTTATAGGTTTAATTGTCATATTCGTATTGGCTATTAAATTTAAGATGTCATTTGAACTAACATCATCTTTCGGTTTGTTGTGGATAATGGTTGCTTTCGCATCAACATTTATGGAGATATTATGGGTGTTGGCAATCTTAGCATCATCAGCATTTTTCTTTTATAATGCAACAAAAGCATTGAACGAAGCAACGTAGCGAGGTAAATCAAAATGGTAAAATTTTTAGATAAAATAGGAATAAGAAAAGAAGAACAAACACTAAGAGAAGGAACAGAAGATCCGGTTCTAAACATGCTTAGAAACCAAAGACAGAAAATAGCAGAAAGAGATGAAAAAAAACAGCTAACAGAAGAGATAAGAGAAGACAGAAGAACACAATTAAGAACAGGGTTGTTTGGTGTAAAAGGAAATGCAGACAGAAAAGTAAATCTGTTAAAAGATACAAGAAAAAGCACAACAAGCATTTTAAACGAAAGACCTTTGCTTAAAGAAAAAAATATATTAAAAGACAACAACATACTAAAAGGGAATAACATAATGCAAAACAAAACAAATGTTCTTAAATCAGAAAGAAAAAGAAAAGAATTAAATTTACTAAGTTCAAAAACAAGATTGCTGTAAATTAATGTATACATTTAAATATAATAACTTTCTACTACCTTATTGGAGTTGATATAAAAGTATGTTAGGTAACTTAATCGGTGGGTTTATTGTTATAATCGTTGGTGTCACTCTGATTCCTACTGTTGCAGATAATGTTGCATTAGCACAAACCAATGGAAGTGGATCTATTGGAGGAGTAGGAGCTAATGTTACAGGAGCATCAGCAACCATTCTTAATCTAGTCACTCTATTTTTCGCACTTGGAATTATGAGCGCAGGAGTAGCTTTGACTGTAGGAGGTCTAAAAAACGCTGGAATCATGTAAGGTTTCACAACCACTAAGAACATCATAGAAAATGACAGTAGATTATAATAAATTGTTAGGTGGTTTACTATTTGCTTTTATTGGAATAATTATAGGAGCAGTTCTATTATCAACTTTATCTGATGCTATTGTTGAAAATACTCAAGAGACAGTAGTATCTTTAGAAACGATTGTTATGGGTTCTACTACTGTTGATAATGCAACTGTAACTAACGAAAGAATCACAACTGTTTCTTCGGCAGCACCAATATCTTTAGAAGGGATTACAACTGTTTCAGATGCAGCACCAGTAGATAAAGAAGCAATCACAACAGCAAGTGGTACAAATACCACAGTAAATGGAAATGTTCTTGCTGTTACTTTCTTTGGTAACACCACAGATAATACAACTCTAGATACTATCAATATATCTGCAAATGTTAATTTCACAAGAGCAGGAGTTATCCTAGTAAATGAAAATCTCCTTGCAGACGATTTATATGAAATCACTTACACTTATGCACAAAATAGTTCTAACACAACATTAAATGAAAACGTTATATCAGTTACATTCTTTGGAAACCAAACACTAAACACAAGCACAGATACAGCAAACTTAACAGAACAAGTTAATTTCACAAGAGCAGGATTAATAACTGTATCACCAACAGTATTCTTTGAAGGTTTATATAATGTAACATACACTTATGCACAGAACAGTACAAACACAACTGTAAACAGAAATTTAATTGCAGTTACGTTCTTTGGAAACCAAACATTTAATACAACTTTAGATACTATCAACATATCTTCACAAGTTAATTTTACAGCAGCAGGAGTAATAAGAGTAACCCCAACTCTTTTGGGAGATAGTCTGTATAATATATCTTATGTTCATTCTACAAATATTACTGGAACAACAGCAAACACAAATAATGTGGGCGCAGTAACATTCTTTGGAAACACCACAACCAACACCTCACAATCTGGTGTATCGGTTGGTACAAATGTTAATGTATCAACAGGAGGAGTAGTAACTATAAGTCAAGGCAATTTTACTGTGGGAAACTATGAAATCAGTTATAGTTTTGAAGGAACTGAATTTGTAGCAGACAGTGCATCAAGAGCAATCTTACCTTTAATACCGATCTTCTTTGCATTGTTCGTATTCTTATTCGGAGTTGTGCTTGTATTACAATCTGGAATAGCTGATGAGTTTAGATAGTAAAACTACAATATCTATGTTCAATTAAAGTTGGTAACTAGTTGGTAAAGATGAAAAAAAGAAAATTTGACAATATGGACATATTCTTTTTTGTATATATTGGTATTACAATAATTTATGCTATAACTAATCTGATATTATGGAATATATAAAAATTATAAAACCAATGGCAACAGCAATAACAGAAGCAAACGTTTGAAGTCTTTCACCTTTTTGTCCACATTTTATAACACAAAATATCCCTGCGATTATTAAAAAAAACCCACCAAATGCGTTTATTACATTCATATATCTTCACAAATATATATGAGAGGAAGGTTTATTTAAATCTTCCTCATTAAAATTATGGAGTTGATAAAGATGAAAAAAGAAGAATTTTTTAGAAGCGAGAAAGGAAGATTATTTTGTTTAGGTGGGCTAATAGGAACGTATACTACCACACTTCTATTTTTAATATTATTAGTAGTATAGCTAATACTAATCCAACAAAAGAACCAATCCATGCTCCTTTTATTATTAGTTTTTTATCAATAAAATTTCCAATAATTGCACCAACCAATGAACCACCAATTAGAAGAATAGTTATTGTTGCTGCATCATCTACTGTTATATTCATTTTTTAAATTCCTTATCTTTTCTCTTATAGCTTCTTTGATAAATTCTGGTTTAGAAATATAACCATGCTTCTTATTCTTAACAACCTCCTCAACTTGATCTACAAGAATATTTGGCAAAGCTATTGTTGTATAACCTTTTCTAGGCATTAGTACCACCCCTTTTAGAAATGTGAATTACTAATATATAATAAATGTAATAGGTACATTTTACAAAAAGGTACTTTTAAATATCAGCATTGTATTCTCTCTAATATGGAAAAGTGGGACACTAAAACATATAACAATTTTAAAGTATGGCAGAAAATAATCTTCTGGTTATTCATACCACAATTATTGAACTGGGCTTTTTGGTTATATGTATTTATATTATTCTTAGTCAATAAAAAACTTGATGAAAAAGAAAGAAGAGAGAGATATGTCAAAGGAATCTATTATTGGAATATTGTTGTATATGTTATAATTGTAATTTGGTTGGTGTTGTTATGAGCAAACAAATAATTTATGGGGTAATAATATTAGTAATTGCAATGAGTGTATATGGATATTTATTCAACCCAGAAGTTAAGGATAAAATTAATGATGTTGTCGGTAGTGTAAAAGACAACATAGTCTTATCACAGAAAACAAACAATACGAATCCTTCTGTATCAAAATGTATTCAAAGTTTTAATAGTTGTAAACAAATCTCAACTAAAAAATATGATTGGTCTCTTTCTATTTTGGAGATAGAAGAATTTGATGATATACAAGAAGCAGAAGAATTTTATAATATTTGGCATGGTTTATATGAGTTTAGATCTTATTTTAGAGAATATGATTTGCCTTATGTTCTTATTGCTGTAAAGATTATATCACCGAATGGACAAGTACCAACCGTTGTTGTTTGTCAAGATGGGGAATTATCTCCTGCTGCTAAATCTAAATTTTCATGTGGCAAAGCTATATAATAATTAATAAGATGGTGAAAGAAAAAAAATTTAAAGATTTATCTCTTTGGAAAAAACTTGTAGCTATAATGGCAATGGTTACAGTTTGTATTTTTGTATTCTTCATGGTTGTTGGATTTATTGGATTTGTTATCGGATTAGTGTGGGGATTTATTAAAGGTTTAATATAAATAAAAAATGAGGGGGAAATGTTTATTCTGTGGAAAACAGTTGAGAACAGGAATAAAATATTGTCATATTCATAGATCTCTTGGAAGAGGGATAAAAGCAATAGAGATTGAAAAAGAGAAAGCGGAGATTAGAAAAGAGAAAACAAGACTTTTATTTGGTATGATTGTTTTTACAATATTTGCTTTTATTATTAATAACTATTATGAAAAAGGATTGCATATTTTTTGGGTATATTTTTGGACAATTTTGATTCTTATTATTCTTTCATTATTTGTTATAAAAAAGAAGAACCAAAATAATATAAAGCAGTAGTTTCTTATAACTTATTGGGGTGATTTAATGGGAAATAAAGAACTTCTAAAATTAGATTGGGAATTTAACAAAGGTGTTGTTTTTATGTCTTTCTCTCTTTTATTTCTCGTTGTTTTTGGGGTAATGTCAAATGTAGATAAAATAAAAGAATCCTCTCTTTCTAAATTTTTGATTGTTATTCTTATTTTAATATTAATGATGCTTATTATTTGGGGTATGTATAAAATGGAATCAATATATAAAGAGATAGAAGATACAATAACTGAAGAAGAAAAACCAAGGAAGAATAAATGAAACCAAAACCATTTAAATCATTAGTTCTTTATAACTTATTGGGGTGATATAAATGGAAAAAGACGAAATAATAAAAGAAATTGAAAATAGAGTTAATTCTGCAAAAGAAAAGAAATATACAATTTGGACAATTGGAATTACAGATAATCTAAAAAGACGTAAAAAAGAACACGATAATCCAAAACATTGGAAAGATTGGAAAGCAGATACAGAAGAAATAGCTAGAAATGTTGAAAAACATTTTCTAGATAAAAGAATGAAAGGAGATACTGGTGGTGGTGACACACCAAACTATGTTTATATCTTTTAATTGAACATTGAATTAAAGAACTATTTTTTTTCTTTCTTAAGTTCTTCTTCTTTAAGAAATTCATCTCTTAAAAAAAGACCACCAATTCTTAATATCATTTCAACATCAACACCTTGTCTATAAGCATAAGCTTTAACAGGATTCATAATCTCTTTGTCTTCATAACTAGTCATTAATTTTAATGCTTCTTCCTGAACATCGTAGGAAGTGTATAATGTTTTCTTTCCCAACTCTTTCTCCAATTCTTTTAAGAATATATCTTTTTTATCTCGGAAAATTTCTTTTAGCCCACTTTCTTGAAATAATTGTATCCCATAATCATTTGGTTTTAATGGACTAGCAGTTGTTTCAGTTAAAAGATATTGAATCTTTTTCCCACTATTAGCAAGTATTCCCTGAATTTCAACAATTGCTTGTTTGATTGGAGTTAAACATTTACCTAATTTTTTTGAAAAACAAAGAAGCACAATTAATGTAAGTATTATTAATGGAACTATAGCCGACGGTACAATCCCAATTGATTCTAGAAATCCTATAACACTATCCCAATTCATTTTACATATCCCCTATTCTTCTATTTAAAAAAATAAAGATTATATATATAAACTTTACTATAAAAATTTATTTTTCTGTTGGCGTTTTCTTGCAGCTAGTGCTTTTAATAATTCCTTACTTGCTTTAATCTTAATTATCTTAACTTTTTTTGGATCAGCACCTAAAATATTTTTATCCATATTCTACCACCTTTTTTTTAATTAGTATAGGAAAATATTTTTTTACAGTAATCCAACTAATGCCACTTATCTTAGAAATCTCATTAGCAGAAAGAGGTCTGTTCTCTTTTAGTACAACTCTTAAAATTTCTTTCTCTATTCTGTTTAAAGGTCTCTTCTTCATTTTCTTTTAAATTTAATTGTTAGATCTGGTTTCTTCTCTTCTTCTATTGGATATGTTTTAATCTGGAAAATAAACTTATCCTTTTTAGAATCAATGCTTATTTTATCAGCAATCTTTTTAGGAATTTTAAGAGTGTATTGGTTACCATCAAAAATAACAGATGATTCAATTTGTTCTATTCTTTCTTTATCAATATCTATTAACGCTTCTACTTCATCAATCATATCTTCAGGTATTTTAATTTTTTCCATTCCAACCTCTTTTTAGTCTTAATCTTATTACTTCTTATAGACTTATCAGACTAACTTATATATAAATATTTGTGTTATTTAATATATATTAGACTAAACAATATTCAAAAACGAAAGATTTATATATTACTTAAGTTTATACTATTTAGACTAAACGATATATAAAATGAATACAATAATATTTGATTTATCAACAGAAGGACTTGATCCATTTAAGCATAGGATTATAGGAATAACCACAAAATCAAAAGCAGAAGAAAGGATCTTCACAGATAGAAATGAAAAGAAAGTGTTAGAAGATTTCTGGAACTACATAAGAAAAAACGAAATAGAAAAACTTGTAGGTTTCAATTCAGATAACTTTGATATTCCAATGCTAATCCTAAGAAGCATGAGACACAGAATCAAAACAGAGAAGATACAACACAGCGATCTAAGAAAGATTATCTTTAAGAACGATTACAAGAAAGGAACACTAAAGGATTTTCAAAACTTATTACAAATAGAATTTCCTAATACTGGTTTTGCTAAAATGCACATGTCTTTGTTGTGGGCAAACAACAGGATAAAAAATCTAGAAGATAACTTACTAGAAGATGTTAGAGTAACATGGCTTCTATACAATAATCTCAACGAGGTTGGTATCATATGACATCCTGTCCTAAATGTGAAAGTCAAGAAATAATGAAATTTGGTTTTAATTATTACAAAGAAAAGAAGATACAGAAATACAAATGTTCAAGTTGCAACAAAATATTTAGCTATCACAATAGAATACCAAAGACAAGCGTACCATCAGAAGTTATTAGTCTATGTTTTGATTTATACCTAAAAGGATTAAGTTATAGGGTTATCAAGCAACAACTCTTAGAACAATTTAATTTGAAAGTAAGCCACAACACAATCTATTACTGGATGCAAACATATACCAAAATTATAAAAAAATATACAGATAGCTTAGAACCTGAATTAAGCGCTGTCTGGCAAATGGATGAAACCTTTATAACATTCAAAGGGAAAGGGAAACCAAATAAAATTGAATTATCAGATGGAAGCTGGTGTTGGGTTTGTATTGATACTGTTACTCGTTTTGTTCTTGCTATGCACTTAGCATGTGACAAAGGATTTCTTTCTGGTAATATATTTTTTAAAAAAATAAAAGAATATACTTCATACAAACCACAGGTTATTGTATCTGATGGCAATCCTACTTATCGCCAATGTACAAAGATTCATTATCCCAAAGCATCTCATTCAATAATAAAAGCTATTTCTATAAAACCTAACACATCCTTCATTGAACGGTTTAACGGGACTATTAAGAATCGTACAAAAACAATGAGATGCTTTGATTCTTTTGGATCTTGTCAAACAACAATGGATGCTTTTCAGATATATTACAATTTCCTAAGACCTCACATGGCTTTGGATGGAAAAACACCTGCACAAGTTGCTGGAATTTCTGCAAATTTTCCTAACAGATGGGTATCTTTGATAAAAAAATCACTACTATTTTCTTAGAAAACATGACGTCCCCACGTCGTAAAAACAAAACAACTTTGATTGAACACATATACTACAATAATCATATTCTAAAATACACATTACAGAATACATTAACCAATAACGAAAAGTATTTATATCACCTAAGTTACATAAGTGATAGTGTGAGAAAAAGAAGATGAATGAATGTAACGAAGGAATACATAATGTTGTGAGATATGCTTATAGACAGCAAGATATAAGTTTTGGCAACTGTGATAATTGTAATAGAACAATAGCATTGAAATCAGATTACAACCAAGTTGGACATAGTGAAATTTACAAAAGAAAAAGCACAGACAAACAAATTGTATTAGATCAACTATTAGAAAGACTATCTAGGCAAACTTCTTTTGACAGAATGACATCAGACGAAAAACAATATATTCAGGTTCTAAACAGTATGCTTAATAATGATCCAGATTTGTTTAGAATTTATCTCAAGAGATATGAGACATTAAGAAAATGATTGAAAACCGAATAAAAGCAACAAACGAATGTATCCATTGTAAGCATAGAAAAGAGGATGAACACGGAAATTTATATTGTGGTGCAGAAGGGGCAGATGCAGATCTAATTCTGTGTGTAACAAGAGACAAGTATTTTAATAGTTAAATGGAACTTGAAAAAGCTTTAGAAATAGCAGAGAGAGTAAAGGAAAAACTAAAACCATATTGTGAAAGGATTGAGATAGCAGGAAGTATTAGAAGAAAAAAGTTAGAAGTTGGAGATATTGAAATAGTGGCTATATCTAATGATAGATTTGGATTAGGATTAATTGTTAATAGATGGGAGAAAGTAAGAGGAGAGGTTTCAGGGAAATATACACAAAGAATATTACCAGAAGGAATTAAGCTTGATTTATTTTTTGCTACAAAAGAAAACTGGGGTTTAATATATGCAATAAGAAGTGGAAATGCAGAATTTTCATATAAAGTTTTAGCTACTGGTTGGTGTAAAAAAGGTTATAAAAGTATTAAAGGAATGTTACATAAAGGAGAAGAACCAATTGAAGTCAGAGAGGAAATAGATTTATTTAATTTAATTGGGATTGATTATATTAAACCAGAAGAAAGGAACTGACACCCCTTGATTTCCTATGGAACTATGAAAATGAAAAAAGAGGTATATAACAGAAATATAACAGGAAAAAACCCCTTCTTAAATAAGATTCCACAGGAAGAGTTCTCTAATAGCATGACTACTATCAAAACCAAAGAAATTGTATGTTTTAGACCTAACAATTATAGACGACAAATAGAAGTTAAAATTAAGGACAATAGCACTATAAAAAAGATAATAGGTGCTATTCCAAAAGCTATACCAAATAAACATACAAAAATAATATCAATAAAGAATTATTATAAAAATATAACATTACAATATGGAAGATCAACATTAACAGGGATATATTCACAACCAAAGATAGGCAATGACAAACTAACTTATGTTATTGAAAGAAGCACAAGACAGGAACTAGAAAGAAGATTATATGAAATAAGAAAAGAAATACAAGAAGATATTGATACAGCTTTAAAACAATTCTCTAAACAATTCAAAATCAATTTGCCATATAAAAAAATAATATGGGTTAGATATGAAGATTATATTAAAGGAGAACCATTTATTAATTCAATAAAAAGAGATACAATAATCCATGACACAGTATTTAAAAAAGTATATGGAGAAGGAATTGAATTTAAATCTACAAAGAAAGGCGAAGAACCAATAGTACATATGAAGAATTATATCAACAATAGGGCTATTGAAGATATTGCGCCAGAAATAGCAGCAGAAATCAATAACATGCACAATTCTATATCAAAACCACTTAAAGACCTCAATGAAAGCATACAGCTTGAAATCCATAACAAAAGATTACATCAAAAAATACTTAATAGTATGGATAATACCCAAAAAACAACAATAGACACCCTTAGAGCTATGAAAAACATATTAAACGATATAAGCACTAATTTAAAGAAAAAACCCATTAAAAAGAAAAAGAAAGAATATATAATCTGGGGATAATGATTTTAAGAAACATAAATTTTTAATACTATGGGATATATAAACAGATTACCACACCGTAAAAGTTGCCCTAAATGTAAAGGATTATTATACCTAAGTAACCTTGAAGGAAGAAAGAAGTTAGTTTGTAGAAAGTGTAATATAGTCTATCCTCAAAATGCAGAAGAAGAAAGAGAAAGCTCCGTGTTTAATTCATAAGAAACACGTAAGCACAGAATCAATGAGAGAATTTGGAGAAAGACAATGAAAAAAGAATTATGCAAAGCAGAACACCAAGAAGAGACAACTTGCACCAAAGGGTTGAAATATATATTTGAAGGTGATTGAAAATTAAATACAAACTTAAAGAACTTATTTCAATCAAGAGGAAAGAGAATGATAAACTTGCACATTGTTTTTATCAACCAATTTCAAACATCCTTTTATGGATCTTCCTAAACATGGGGTTGTCGGCGAATGGTGTAAGCGGGATAATGGCATTGACAAGTATGATTGGTGCATTATTTTATTTGAGTGGCATAAAATCCTTGCTTATGGCAGGAAGCATATTATTTGTCTTTGCTATGATTTTAGACCACACAGATGGGGATATGGCAAGGATCACTAAAAGATATTCTATGAAAGGGATTTACTGCGACCACATACATCATACTTGTGAAGAGGTTTTTACATTTATAGGGTTAGGAATTTATCTAACCATAATAACCTCAAATGTTGATTTCTTCTTTATTGGAATGATAACCACAATGCTATTGTTCATTCCAGCATATTTTAGGGCAACATTGTGTTGGTTTATGAAAAAAGAAGTTAGGTTTGATGATAAATACAGGGGACTCCCTTTGGTTATCCTTTATGGAAATTTCTTTAAAGTGTGGCATCCTTTAATATTGATTGGTTTAATCTTTGAATTCACAAACTACATAATCTTGTTGGCTCTTATATGGTCTGTCTTTGCGTTTTTTTATAGGATGTATATATTTTATAAAGAATGTGATATGTTTGACAAAGAAAGGAATTACAAAAAAGGGTTTGCTTGATGAAACTATGTATATTTTGCAACAAAAACAATTTTGATGGCAATGATGATAAAAAAAATTGTTAGGAGAGAGGATAGATTCCTTGTATAGTGATATGCGAGGGGGGTTTCAAGTGTTCTAAGTCTGAAAGCTAACTCTTTCCCCCTCATAAATCTTTAAGGGATACCTTAAATCTCCTAACAATACTTTGAGAAAGGGAAGCCAAGATTTTCATGTACAACACCTCATGGTTTACTTGATTTCTGCTTCCCCTCAAATAGTATCCTGTAAAATATAGTTTACAGAACACATTAAACAATACACAAACATTTATATATCACTTATGTTACTTTATTGTTGAAGGTGAGGTTTTATCGGAAACATAAGGATTAACTTGGAAGAAGAATTGCACAAAGAACTAAAAGTAACTTGTGCGAGAATGGATTACAAGCAGCACGAAATAATACCGATCTTCATAAAGGAGGGCTTACAAAGATGCAAAAACAAATCCTGAATGAAGAGAACGCAGTAAAAGAAGTACTACAAATTCTAAGAAACAAACTAAACTACCAATGGGACAACATCCACTTTTTAAACAGGAATAGATACTGTGTAGTTACAGGAGAACCTACTGTCGCAATTCTACTAAAAAGAGAACCTTTCTATACCTTTGGAAAAAAGTTTAGAGACATGGGAGCAAAGGGAGTTGGAGATACCATAAATACAAAACACCTTAAAGAGTTTGTTCAATATAAGGTAGAGATTATTTATACTATCTTTCCAGATGGCAAACTCTATTCAATATCATTACAGGATTTTTTATTAAATTCATATTCTTGGGTGCAGAAAGAGGGAACATCTGTCAGATCTTGTTCAATCCATCTTTTCAAGAGGGTTAATTAAAATGTTTAAATACAAAAAGCACGATTTATTATGGTTAGCAATGTTAGTATTAGCAAATATAGGTTTTTATATTATTGGATCTGTTTTTGAGCATTATTTTATGTTAAATTTTGTAGCAATAATAACTATGCTTGGTGTTGGTACTTTAAAATATAAATTAGATAAATCGCAAAAGGGAGAGTAAGAAAATGATATGTCCAAATTGTGAAAATCATAAACAAATAAGCCAAGAGGATTTTGATAAATTACCATTTGAATTAGCAAGACAGTTAGATTGTAAAACTACTTTAAAAAATGGAGACCAATGTACTTGTTTCTCATTAGAACATTTAGATAAGGAAACATTACATGAAGTTGAAACAATATTAGATAAGTCGTAAAAAGGAGAATAAAAGATTGGGCAAAGAAGAAATTGATTTATCGGAAGAAGAATTGGCATTTTTTGAATCAATGCCAAGAATTGAAATAGTTAGAGGAATAAACAATAAGGAATCATATTTATTAACAGATAATGTATTTAACGAAATAAAGAGATACAAAAGTAAAATAAATAATATAAACAAAGAATTAATACAAATTTACCAAAGTTGTAATGATTCAAGGATTCAAGAGATAAAAATAAGATTATCAAGACTAATAGGCAAAATAGATTCGTAAATGATACAAATAAGACAGGAGGTTTAAAATGAAAAAAACAATAAGTATTTTATTAATGATTTTAGTATTGGGAGTAACAAGTGTTAGCGCAGGTTGGTATTATGATTTAAGTGAGTATGATGGGACATTCAATGAAGAGACAGATACAGAACAGAGAGACTGGGAAGATGTAATGAAAATTAATTGGAATGGAATCAATCAAGAAGAAACTGTTGGCAAAGCAAAACCAGAAAACATATACAGCAGAATCCATGACATAACTATTTGGGCAGACAGAAGAAGCAAACAAGGAACATATATTATTTTTAATGAAAGAGCAAGATGGAACTACTTAACATTTTTAGTGGATCATAACCAAGAGAACATAACAAAAGCAATTATAAGAATGGAAGTATATAACAAAAACAAAGACCATTTAATTATGTATACAGAAACAGAAAGAATATTGCCTTACGCTGTAATTGATTATGGAATGTATTGGATGTATTACTTCCAAGTAAAAGAGCTAGAACATTTTGTTTTGAATTAAAAGAGGTTTAGAATGAAATATGATATAAAATGGGAAATAGGTGGTATGGTCATAATGGTTGTATCAGCTTTAATAGCATATACTTGGTTGCCATTAGTTGAAGGAATAATGGAAACTGTAATTATAGTTATAACATTAGTTCCTTTTGTCATTGGAGGAAGTTTTATTTATGTTGGTTATAAGGCAAAAGAACAAGCAATCAAAACAGTAGTAAAGTAAAAAAATAAGACAATGAAAAAAACTAAAAAAGAAAAAGAATTGTTTTGGATTAAATTTAATATTGTATTTGACATCATATATTGTTTTATTTTTTCTATTATAACTTTAATTGGTTTTGTTAGTATATATGTAATAGTAAGTGCTTGGAATATGCCACCTGAGGAGTTTACAAACAACTTATTGTTTATGTTAATAATTGGTTTTTTTAGTATAGTTTATTTTATAATCAAGATAATGCCAGGCGTGTTGGATATATGTTTTAAAGATATTAAAGAGGGATTTAATAAACTAACATCAAAGAAAAAATGAATAAAGCAAAAAAAGCACAAATTGGATTTATCCTATTTATAATTGGGGTTATAATTGTTATTATTACAATGGTAGGTATTACTATTGATGAATTGGTTACATTTTCATATAAGAAAAAATATTGTATTCAGGAAGGATATAAATTTTATGATAGTAAAGAAAACAAATGTTATAATCTTATTCCACACGAAACTGGTATTGGCGATATGAGAATTTACTCTGGTGAGATAAATAAGTTTGAGGTAAGGTTAAGATGTTAATGAAAAAAGTAACTATACTACTATATATACTTTCAGTCGTGGTACTGATTAGTTGCAGCAATAAAGTGGACGAAGTAGAAAAACTTAATGCAACACAAATAACAAACATGTATGATGGTTGTATATCTGATAAAGGTATTTTACAAACAAAATACAATACTTTGAATGTAACTTTTGGAAACTTAAAAGAAGAACATTTAAAATTAAAGAATATAACATTAGCAGGTTACTCACAAAACACATCAGACAGAAACGAATTAATCAGAAGAATAAGTTATCTAGAAAATGTTAGTGAGAGGGT
>LAZR01000301.1_pt1 | contig 45941 bp, 63 predicted proteins | sample 329461 | NCBI WGS metagenome assembly LAZR01 (sample SAMN03002196, study PRJNA259156) | marine sediment metagenome | biome: sea floor; feature: Hydrothermal impacted sediments; material: marine sediment; isolation source: Loki non-amplified sample from Loki's castle hydrothermal vent sediment ...
GAAGTACAGGCCGCACAGGGCCGCGCAGACAGCCTCAAGCAACAACGTGATGACGCGCTAGCCCGTGCCGACACAGCAGCCGATCTCCGGGTGCAGGCAGAGAAGGAAGCTGCAGCCGTAGACGCGGAGATCCATGCGGTAGAAGTGAAGCCGCCACCACCCACAGGGCAGGGGGTCGCAGATGCTTTCAACAAGCGAGCCAGGGAGCGTAAATCATGAGCGACGCAGAAGAAAAAGACACGGAATCAGAGTGGGTTGATGGGCCTGAAGACGCCGGCCCGCCTACGCCGTCCATCATCTTGGGAGGGGAGCCTGTCCCCGTGCCCACGGCCCCCGGTGGGGTGAAGACCTGGCATGATCACGGGCTGGAGTTTGAAGCGGGGGACGGTGCGCGCCGCCGGCATCCAAAGCAGACCGATCTAGATCTCTTCGTGCTGCACTGGACTGGCGGGGAGGCACCCCCGGACAGAGTATTCAAGGTGCTAGACCGCAGAGAGCTTGGGATCGAATTCGCGATCGGGCATGACGGGGACATCTGGCAATTCTGCGATCCGCTTCGGGTAGATACCTTCGATGCGGGTCCGTACAACAAGCGCAGCATCGGTGTTGAAATCGTAAACTATGGTTTTGGTGCCGGCCGCAACAGCGTCAACCGCACGCACTACCAGTGTGTTTTGAACGGGCGCAACTGCCGCTTCGCTCACTTCTTCCCGGCGCAGATCAAAGCGGCTGTAGCTCTGATCGATGCCGTGATCGAATCAGGCAAAACCAAGATCGCGCGCAAGGTGCCGCGCACTCCTGACAATGCATTCATTTCTCGTAAGATGGCAAAGAGTGAGCTTGCACAGTTTGACGGTGTGTGCGGACACTTTCACATCAGCGCAAAGAAGAGCGATCCAGGGTTGGATCTCTTCAGGGAGTTAATCAAGTGCGGGTACTGATCTTCATTCTGCTGCTGTCCGGTGTGGCCCGGGCTGATGATGTAGCGGTACCGCTGCAGCACGACGGCAAAGACGGGGTGTGGTTCGTACTGAAAGAAGCGCAGCGGCTCAACGTTCTGGATGAGCTTGCGCCGCTGAAGGAAAACAAGATCAGACTTCTTGATCGGCAATTGGAGCTTGCCAAAATCGAGATCGTCAACGTGCGGATCGCAGTGGACGCCACAAACGAGCGCGCCGACTTGTGGGAGCGGACAGCCCTCAAGGTAGAAGCCCGGGCCGATACAGTGCAAGCCAAGCTCGATGCGTGGTACAGGCAGCCGGTGGTTTTGTTTACGGTGGGTGCGCTGGTAGGTGCAACCGCTGCCGTGGTTCTGCGATGAAGCCTCCCACCTGGCTTGCTGCGCCGCTGTACCTGTGGTCACTTCCTAACGCTCTATTGGGTTTGGTGCTGGCGTTGTGGGCAGGGCCCATAGGTTGGAAATGGCATCAGGGCGCACTGGTGATCACGGTGCAGCGTGTGCCGGGTGGAGAATGGATCAACGGGCAGACACACAGTTGGGTGGTGCTGGTTGAAGAAGACAAAGCGTCAGTGCGTGTGCATGAATTCGTGCATGTGAAGCAAAGGTTAGTGCTTGGGCCGCTCTTCTTGCCGCTGTATGGGGGCAACTACTTGATCAACCGCGCACGGGGCATGAGCCACGCAGACGCGTACCGCGCGATCTGGTTTGAAGTGGTGGCCTACCGGGTGCAGAAAGAATTTGAAGAGGGCAAGCGGTCAGACGCTTGGGGTAGCTAACCCCAATGATAGGCCATCGCTTCAGCTATCCCGGTGAGGGTGCGGGATCTCTCACGCCACCTGTTGGGCCCTGGGTCCATCCTGTGAACCCTGTGGGCCCTACCTTCTACCACTAGCGTTGGCTCTAGCAGCGGCAGATTCTTCAACCACAGGCAAGTAGCTTTCGTCTCACCATGCCCGTGCTGCCACGGCTGAATGATTTGATCCGGCTTGCGAATCTTGGTGGAAATAACTGATATCGGATTCTCAAGTGCGATGCACGGGATCGGCGCGTCCAACAGTTGCCGCACGAATTGCAGCGCAGCCCGTTGCTCTGGTTGCTTGTCTTTGAACCACCGTGCGCCGCTGGTTGCCAAGTGCGTGCAGGGTGGGTGAGCAACCATCAGATCCCAACCCATGTCCAGCACGTTGAGCACATCGTCTTGTAGGTGGTGCTCTGCATCTGCCTCACACAGCAACAGATCAACGCTCCACGCTTCATGCCCCCTGCGCCGGAAAGCATCCCGCACAATGCCGCTAAACTCGCATGCGATCAGCACATTCATTTCTGAAAGAGCTTCATTTTCTCCCGCAGCATTGTGATCTCTGCCCGGGCCCGGGCTAGCGCGTCCACAAGGTTTGCTTCAGCATCTTCAAGATCCCCAAGCCGCAGCAAGATGCGGATCTGCTCCTGCCGGGCTTTGTGGTTTTCAGTGTGGGATGGCTGCGTATGCTTCGCTGCAGCTTCGGTTATGTCAGCCACGTTTGTGCCTGGCTTTTCGCACGGACCCTGCAGGTTTCGTGCGTTTGTACTTTCGCACGGTTGCGCCGGCTAGACCGTGCGAAACCTGGTGACGTAGAACGCGCCTGCGAATCGTCGCCTTGTCCACGAGAGGGAAGCCTTCGCGGTGCAACTGGATTGCAACGTCTTCCCAGCTTGTCTGGTAGGTGCGCATACATCCGTGCTTCACGATTGATCGTATTTCAACAGCACGGTCTAGCATTCCGGGTGGCAACCATTTTGATGGGCGTCCCCAATTCGGGGGCGCTGCGCTCATTTGCTTGCACTCGCAACGGTCTGATCTTCGTAGGCTTCAATACCAGGGATCGCGGTTGCATCCTTCTTGTGTCGCACATGCCCCTCAATCAGTTTGAGATCCGGGGTTAGAAATTCTCGGGGGATCAGGGTCGCATCTATGATGTTGAATTTCCACGTTGTGCGGTACTGTATCCCATCGGCCGCAGGCAGATTGACGGCATCATCATGCGCTGCAATCTCTTGGGTGAGTGCTTCGGTGTCACCTTCAGCCGCAGCGGCCCCGGCTGCAGTCAAGGCTTCTTGTGCGGCCACCTGCGCACGTTGGTTTGCCTGCAGCATCTTGACTTTGATCCCTGCCTCACACCGCTTGTAGAAATCAAGAGCAGGTTTGAAGAGTGCGTTGGTTGCCTTGAGCGCAGCGTTGATCGGCTGCGTGATCTCTTTGCGTTTGTCGTCAAGCCGCTTGTGGTTGCCCTTTGTCTCTGCCAACACATCGGCGGCAAACGTCATGGAGTCGCTATCTATGATCTCAAAGGCTGTGACTTCTGTTAAGGCTTCTTGTGCCTGCGTAGCTTCGGTCACTAGCTCTGCCTTGAGTGCTTCTTCGGGACGGACTAAAGCTACTTCTTCAGATGCCGGCGCAGCCTCTGCTTCAAATTCATGCCACACAAGATCGTTGCCTAGCTGTACAGCCATTTCCTGCGCACGAGCAAGATCGTTTTCGCACAGGGGTACCAGCGGTGCCCGCTTGCTGAAAAAGGTTTTGCCATCTGCGATTGCCACGGCATCATGATTGCACTTCGCAACCCTGCATTGCCCTTCAGTGATGTTTTGGTGATCTAGTTCCATGGTTCTAACCCTTTCTCATTGGACGTATTTTCAAGCGGGCGCGGTGCCTGCCTCTGTTGGTGTCAGTCATTTTGCGAGCTTTGAATTGTGCCAAGACGCTGTTGTTTGGTTTGCCTTCTTCACACAGATCGGGGATCGTCACGCGCCACCCGGTGGCTTTGGAGATCGCACGAGCTACCGGGTACAGCTTGACCCGCATCCCGTTGTAAATATTGCGCAGAGTTAGAAGCGTGATCTCTGAATCCTTGGCAACGGTTTTCAATGTGCCTTCACCGTACCTGTCGCAATACTGTTTTAGATTCATGCTGTTGGCCCTTCCCGTTGTAGATGTGCAAGCCCAATCGCGATCCCATCCATCATGTTGTGTAGCAAGCCTTCCGGTGCGCCTTTCGGTTTGCCAAGCACCACCGGGTTTTCTAGTGCATCCTGCTCCCCCCGCTTTGTTAGGATCCGGCGCATCCGCGCGTCTGTGACGTCTTTGGGTACCTGCCCCTTCCATTCGTTGGGGGTGATGGTACGCACGATCACGGTGGGCCGGGTGTTGGCAACGATGCCACCCACCACGATTGCCAGATCGATCAGATCGTTGGGGTCACCCTTCCACATGCGTTGCTGATATACCTGCGGCTTCTCAATCACCACAATATCTACCTTCTCTAGCAAGCCCCCCATCATGAAATTATTGTAGTGATCGCGGGTGCGCTCTTCGATGCTTGCAGACTTCGTGCGCGATAGCCCTGCTTTGACCAGATACATATCTCTGAAGAGAGCCCACCCGCAACACGTCACCCCGGGATCGATCGTGAGCAAGTAGCCGTGTCCGTTCTTTGTCATGGCTTCATCCCGATCATAGAGAATTGATATCCTAGAAGTTTCGGGGGATTGCTCTCATCATCACATATGCTTACAAGCAAAAACTTACGGCCCCTTTTCCATGGCTGAAGAGTGCGCAAAATGGTGTTGATGAGTACCTTGAACCATGGACGATGCATCCATTGGCCAGATTCATGCCACCAATTTGTATTTTTGTGTCTGGTCATAGCGCAGCCTGATTTACATCTGTTGCAAACTGCGTGAACTGATCCACAGAGCAGTGGTGGATGTGCGCGGGCTGCCGCACAGTACCGTCTCCAAATGAATCTGTACCTACATCTTTGGTATCAAATGGAAAGCTACCGTCATGCCATATGAAAGCCTCAAAGCATCCCCCTTTTTCTGTGGGTAGCTCAACCATGCACCTTGAACCGTACCCACCCATTTGTGGGTACCAACATGCAAGGTACTGCCGCTCATTATGTTTGGTCACACGTTTTGCTGTGCAATCTTTTGATGAAGGCTGTGGTGGCGGGTCCCCGTAGAATCCATATTCACTCATGCCGCTTGCTCCTTCTCTTCCCACGGAATCAGCAAGCCTTCTGCGTTGCGCACCGGCTTTGCCTTCTTGCTCCAATGTTTCATCAGGGCAACTTCCGCACCCGGGTTGAGATCAGGCAGCCACTTCTGCGCGACTTCAACCATGATCGCTACCATGCGATCTGCAGCTTCGTTGGCTGCGTGGATCTCTTCGGGTACCTCTAGCATGTACTCGTCATGCACGAAGTTGACCATGCGGCTGCCGTACAGCGCAGAGCCTGGCACGCAGTAACACTCCTCTTGAATTTGAAAAAGTGCCTCTTTTGCAATGTCAGCGCCAAGCCCTTGAAAAAAAGTGTTTGCTACAACGGTAAAAGGGATGAGCCCCCGGGTGCGCTCACTCAAAAATTGATTCACCGTCGCGTACCCGCCCCCGGTGTCACACAGAGCCTTGATCCAGATGAAGTACCGTTGCGCTTCGGGCCACGCCGTGTGCCATGCAGCGTGGATCTGCTCTGAAAACTCTTCAGAAAATTTCACACTGAATTGCTGCCGGGCCCACGATCGAAACGTGGGGGGCTGCATCCCACCCATGAAACCGAAGTTGCCAATCTTGGCAAACTGCCGGGCTTCTGAAGCTTCTTCATCCCCTTCGTTGTACCGGGCAAGGGCTTCTTCGTAGGTGCAACTCAGTAGCTCTGCTCCCAGAATCAGGTGGGCATCCTCCCCGGTGTTGAGAGCCTGTCCCAGCCGGCTTTCTCCCAGGGCCCACAGGCACACCTGGGCCCATGTGAACAGCTCCAGGCCGCTGTAGTCCGCGTCTGCGTACACGGTGCCCGGGCGGGCAGTGAAGCACTCCCTAATGCCCGGCAGGCGCCGCACGTTGTGCATCTGGTAGCCGTTGGTGGGTTGCTCATCGCTGTAGCCCTTGCAGCTTGTGCGGCCTGTCTCAACCAGCGAATCAAACCGGGGCTGTATGGGCCCCGTGGTGCCGTTCCAGAGCGCAGGGATCTGATCTTGCACCACCGTTTTTAAGCTTGACACCCGGGAGTAGCTGATAAGCAATTCATCCCCGGTGCCGGTGCAGGCTTCTTCATCACAGGACACACCAAAGAGCGGATCTTCTAGATCCTTCAAGTTGCGTTTCGTTAGCTCTTCACCGGCATCACGCTTGCGGCGCAGAGGGATGTAGCTTTTTGTGCGATTGATCGGCGCGTCCAATTCTTCAAGCACGTCTAGCATGTGCTGCCGGGCTTTCTTGGTGTCGCGGGTGCCGTCGCCGCGCACCAAACCTTCACGGGTGCAATGCTCAACGGCTTCTTCAAACAGCCCCTCAACGGTGCCGGTGAATTCTACGATCTTGTCTGCGTTGGTACGGATGCCCCAGCAAGAAATCAGATGCAGCCCCAACGCTGCCCGGGCTTGCCGGTACTGATCCGCTAGCAGATGGGAAAATCCATCTTCCTGAATCTGCCAGATCTTGAAGGTCATTACTGCATCGCTGATCGCGTACTCGGCTGCTCCTGCGGGCCACTGTGAAACGGGCACGGTGCGAAGCTCACCGAAGTGCAGCCGGTGGGTTTCTTTGTCCAGAGTGATCTGTAGATGCCGCTCTGCCAGGGCTGCCAGGCCGTACTCATACTTGCTGTAGCTGCCGGTCATGGCATCTCGGTAGCCCCGAAACTTCCCGTGCGCGATATCGATCAACTTCTGCCGCAGTCCAATATCTGTGACGCGATCATTCTTGTAGGCGTCGAACACTGGCAGCAATTGATCGGGGTACTCCGTCATAATCACCGTCAGATCGTAAGCGATGTTCAGCCCGATGATCTGATAGTCCTGCACCCAATCCCACAACCGATCTTCTGTCTCGTTGTGTGTCCATTCGTACAGCCCGCTGCCGTTAACGTCTGCCCACGAAACGCACGTGAGTGGCGGGGCAAGATTGCCCACACCAATCAACGCGGTTTCAGTATCTAAAGCGACAGGGATCACGCTTGCTCTTTGATCTGCTTCTGCAGAAACTTGATCTGCGTGCCGGCTTCTGTAAGCTCTTCTAGAAGCTCTCCTATTCTATCGCTCTGTTTAATTCTGACCGCTGCTAATTCTGCAATCTCTTTCTCTAGCTCCTCAATTTTCACACCGCGATCTAGAGCCTGCTTCGCAAGCCCCTCGTTGGCTTCGCGGCACTTCTCTAGGGTCTCGGTTGCTCTGCTTTCAACGTGTACAGGTTGATCCTGGCAGGCTTGCAATTCAACCTGTAGATCCACGATCTGCACCAGTGCTTCACCTAGCTGTGCGCGGTACGTTGCTTCTTTGCTTGACATGGTAATCCTTCTCTCTGGTTGGGAAAGCCCCGGGGGTTAGCCCGGGGCGGGGTTGTTACGCTTCTGCGGCTTCTTCGGCTTCCGGCTGATCCACGGGGGACCATTCGTGTTTGGTAAAGGGTTTCTTTTCCTTCCTGGTTGTGATCATCGTGGTTTGCAGCCCAACGTGGACACCTGCAAGCGGGTTGTCATCTGAAACGGCATACTCAACCACATCTGATGTGACTTCAGCGTTCACGGTTTCATCGTCATGCGGATCAATTCCGTTTACCGCAGCAATGAAGCCCTTGATGTTTGGCATTGCCATGTCTTGCGAGAGCTTCACACACCACGATGCTTTGTGCCCCACCGGGTGTTTCTCGTTGTCGCTCTCCACTACCTGACATTCCGCAATGAAGAAATCTACTTCGTTGCGGCCACGTAGGGCGAAAACCTTCAGAAGCTCTACAACGTAGATACCCGGCTGAAAATAAACCCCACTGGAGCCAACCTGTGCTTCATCTATTCCTGTAAATAATCCCATTGTTTCACTCTCACTTTCACTTTTTGTTGTTATCTCCACCTGATCTCTAAGCTACGCTCTGCTACTTCATCCGGGGTCGGCACGTCCACGTCTGCATACAGAAGCTTCTGTGCCTGCCCTATCGAATCCTCTATGTATCGCGCGTCCGCTCTGGCTTGCTCGAAGCCGGCCCACTGCTCTTTGCAACCCATCAGCACATCGTAAACAACTTCATCTGCTTGCTGCCCGTCGCGGTGTGTGCGTCCTAGCAATTGTTCCATGCCTTCACCGTTGGGGAGCACAGACACGATTAGATTGCGGTTCCACTCCTGCAGGTTGCGGCCTTCTTTGTTGCTGGCAATGGATGCGATGATTGATACACCAAATTTGTGCGCGTCTTCAATCATCCCGCCGGCAGCATTTTTGCCCTGCCGGTGGTAGTAGTGCCGGCCGGTTTGCTCTGCCATGCGTTGCCCGAAGGCTTGATGCTCCACCCACACAATCCCAGGGCTCTCGCTGGCCCACCGATCGGCAAGCTCAATCACTGAATCATCTAGCCACACCGGCACCGTGTTGGTTTTGAACGTGTCCCGGATCGCTTTCCATGTTTCATAGAAGCCTGCAGGGTCAGGGATGCGGCCGGCGGCAACACCCTGCGCAACCTGAAGCTCTGAATCTACAGGGCGATGTTTCAAGGTGGTGCGCACGAATTTGCACCACTGCTTGCGTGCCTCTAGCCACTCACGGGGCGGCCGGGGATCCCACTTGTAATAGAAGCCGCAGGCAAGCTCTCTAGCGTGCCGCCACATGGTGATGCCATCGGAGATCGGCCAACCATCCGGCGTTTCCCACAGCGTGCGCAGGGTGGTGAAGGCTTCATCAACAGCTTCATTCAACGGGGGCTCTATCGCTGTGATGTACAGGGAGCACCCTACGTACTTTTCATGCGTTGCGATCACACCGTAGCTCTCTGTCAGTCTGCGTCTGAAAGCCTTGCGCGTGGCGGATAGATCTGGTGTCTCTCCCGGCTCACACAGTTTGATCAGCGCGCCGGGTGCGAGCCGCTGCCCATCGGCTAACTTCTCATCTAGCGCGTCTGCCCACTCAGACAAGATCGTCCACTTCAAGGGCACCGGGGCAAACGAGCCTAGACACCATTCAACAATGTGCGCGTAGTCACGTAGGCTGCGCATGGTGATCGTGCCGCTCATCGCAGCGAAGCGCACCTTCGGATTTTTGCTCATGTACCGATTCACTCGGCGCGTGACTGCAGCCTCCATGTTTTTGAGCTTGTGGCACTCATCAGCGATGATCAGATCGGGCTGGTATGTCTCGAAGAATTCAGCCGCACCCACTCGGCCTAACCACTCATAGGTGATGATCTTGGGGGTGGGAAAGTTCCAGTGCTCCTGCAGGGCTGCCATTTCCCTGCGCGTCTTGTCTCGCAGTTTGGCAGGGATGAGCAAGATCGGCCGCTCTGCTTCCACCACTGCCGCTGCCAGGAAACTGATCAACGTCTTGCCACCACCCACACGGATGGGAGCAAAGAGCCCACCTAGATCATGAAGCTCCTGCAGGGCCGCTGCCTGAATCGGGCGTAACTCCATGGTGCCCCAGTGCGTGCGCAGCCATGTCTGCAGATCAGATGCAAGGGATGGGGCATCCTCCCACTTGCGCCGGGGCAGGCGCAGTATGCGATCAAGCTCGTTGCTATCCCGCACGCCGTTGCGACGCAGGATCTTACCCACACGGGAAATCGGGTTGAGATCTTCAACCGTCTTGCCCGCGCGGGCTAGCATTTTGTTCAGGATGCCTGCCATGATGCCCACAGGGTCAGAAGCACGAATGTGATCAGCCAGTCCATCACTTGATCGTTAGTTCAGTTTCTACCTGTACTACTTTCACTTCCTCCCTAAGCCTTGCAACGCTTCCATCATTCAAGCAAACCGCGTTGTAGCTATCCGGTGGCCCTTCTTGCGTTTTTATGTAGATATCAACACCATGGCGAAACGTACTACCGGCCTTGATGTTGTGAAACATAACGGTTTCTAATCTGTTTGGATCTTGGATCTTCACGATTCGTTTCCTTTCCGCTTGAACGTGTTGCACGGGCACATGATCCACCCGTACAGCTTCCCGTTGTCTTCTGTGGTGCGGTTGGCATCTTCCTTCTTGGGATCTTCATGACGGCAGATGGACAGATCTTCAGAGTGATCCGATCGTGGGTGCCCACACTTGCACAGTTGCTTGTTCATGATGTTGCCCCGGGCTGCTCCATGAAAATTTTCATCGCTGCCTGCAGGGCACCCTGTGTGACGGTGCCGGGCCCTTCCAGGTGCTCTGCCAGTTTCGCAAGTGCTATGGCTTGATCGACAACAGGATAACCACCATGCAACTCTTGATACACATCCAGCAACCCGGTGCGGATCAGAGCGCACGCGATTTTGCCAGCATCAGTTTTCTTGGCTTCTTCCCTCACGTAGTACGCAGCCTGGCAACACTGCTTCGTGGTGATCTTGGTGCGGTCACCTTCAATTGCAGCTTTCAACCGCTGCCTGTCTGTCAGCTTGGCTGTCTTCCCTTGCATCTGTGCTTTAGACATTCTCTTTGCTCTCTTTCTCTGCGCTGGATAGCGCAGGGTGAAGGTTGTGCAGGTGGTACAATCGCGTGATCAGTTTGTCGCGCTTGACGGTTAGCTGATCGATCTTGGGTTGGTCCTGCGTTGCTGCCCACGATATGTGATGCGCGTTTGTTGCGGTTTTCTCCTGGTAGATTTTCAGGGCATCTTTCATGTTCACTACGTAAGTTTGAGTATCAAGCACTTGGGCTTGTAGCGCAGTTACACGTAGTTGTGATTTTTTGATCTCCTCTTCAAGATCCTCTTGCTGCTTCTCTAAAATTTTCATGTCATTAAGTAGCTCTGCCAGTTCACCGTCAAGCTGATCTTTCTCCCCACGCAGGACTTTGATGATTTGATCCCGTTTGTTTTTGAAGGTGTCGATCTCAATCTGCATATCTGTGATCTTCACCTTCAGGTTGTCTGCCCTGTGTTTGGCATCGGCGTTGCGCTTTGCAATGACACCCTCTGTGATAGTTCCTACGCCCCCGGGGATCGTGCGTCGCACGCGCAAGCCCGGTGCTGATATCACTGCTGCGGCTGCGAGTGCGTGTGCGACTTTTTGCGCTTCTTCCGTGGGCATCACAGGATTTCTTCCCCCGGCTCTATGTCCGGTGTTTTGAGTTTGCTAGAATTTGCGAGACGCCATTTGTTGACACGTTCAAGCATCGCATCAACAGCCATGATCTGATGCTCTCCTGCGCCTAGCCGTATGCATTCAGTACGGTACGTTTCCAGCATGGCTGGCACCGCGTTGTCTTTCGCAAGAAAACACATCCACTGATCTTGAGGGACTACAGAGCCGTCTTTGTTTTTGACGATCACCCCATGAAATTTGCCGTCCAACTTCATGGCAGCCATTAGAAGGCTCGCACGATCAAGCCGGCGTGCTTGCTGAAGGTTTCAAGGGTGTCTTTGCCAAGATCTGTGCGCGTGTCCAGCACAATCCCAATGCCGGTGATGGGCTCCGCAGTAAGCCTGCGATCCAGGGCTGCACGCAGGTACGCACCAGCTTTACCGAAATCAATCAACCGGTAGTCACCTACGTTGTGTGTGGCTGCCACTTCAACCCTTGCTGGCTCACACACTTCTGAAGCTTGAATGAACAGACCACCCTTGACGGGTAGGCAGTCGATGAAGAGTGCAAAGCTCTTCAGGTCCACGATCTGCACGGGTGATTCTTCCCCGCCGGCTGGCGGGGTGGCGCCTTTCGTCCGGGTGCCATGCCCCACGATGGGTGCCACCGTGGCCGCTGCCGGCGTCGCATCTGCGTTGGCTGCCTTACTCTTGCCAGGGGGACGGCCACGCTTCTTGGTGGCTGCAGCGGCTGGCGGGGTGGTGGCAACCTCTGTGGCAGCGGCTTTGGCAGCCATTTTTTCTGCCAGGGTTTGGGGTTTGGTGGCCGCAACCAATTTCTCTGCTTCCGTTTCGGGTTTGGCTGTCTCTGGCCCTTCCGGTGCATTGATGCCCGCCCCGCCAACCGGCGGGGGTGCTGCGCTTCCACCGGGTTGCCCTGCTGCCAGTGCCGCTTTACGCGCTGCCATTTTCTCTGCCAGTGTTTGCTTTGCCATGATTGCCATTAGCCTTTCTGTGGGTGATAGATTACAAGTGTCTCGATGAAAACAGCCCCCATACGCTTCACATGCGTTGGCGTTAAAGTCGTGTTCTAGAGGGGGGAGCCCTGCGGCTTTCGCTGCCAAGATCTCTGCGGAGGTTTCGTCTAGCTCGTCAAAGTTGCGTTCCACTTCGGCACGATACAGACGCAGATGCACTACCTTTGTTACGGGCTTGCCAACGGTGCGGCCGTAGGTCCATTGCAGATCGACGGCATCGGCCCCCGTCTCTGCCATCGTTGCAGCCGCATAGATGTTGGCCTGTGGATCCTTCTTTAGATCTTCGGCCGTTTTCGCCCACTTGAAGTTTGACGTGGTTTTGTGATCACCAATCTTGGGGATCTCAAGCTTCAACACATCCCAGTCAATGTGCCCCTGGTAGTGCGCTACCGGCGTGCGCACGAAGATGTGTCTTTCAGTGCCGCAGGTGCCGGGGTGGGGCAGGTGCTTGATCATGGCCGCAGCGATGGGCCCCGGCTTGAATGGCTTGCCGTCAATCTCCACCGTGGCATCCAGATCGATCACCGTGCCGTAGGCCAACCATTGCTCAAGCACGGTGTGAACCGCAGTGCCCTTCTGCGCAGACGGATGCGAAGGTGCATCAATGCCAGCGATGTACCGGAAGGCCCACTTGCGCTGGCACAGTAGCCACACCTCGATCTGCGAGGGGGATACGAAATCACCTTCCGGTGTTTCAAAATCGTCTTTGCTTGCCATGGACGGGCCTACAGATGGGGAGCATAGTGCGCTAATTGTGCTTTTGTCAAGTTTTCTTGGCTTCAGGGCGCACCGGCAGTGGTTCCCACACAGTGTTGTCATTCAAATGGATGATCTTGTTTGTGTCTTTCGGAAACAGACGCCTCTTTCCGTTAGTGATCTTACCAACAACGAAGCGACCCCAACCCATGGGGGTCTGCACCCAGATCGTTTGACCTTCCTTCGGCTTGGGCTTGCTCATTTCTTCCCCTTCCGGTTTTTGCGCTTCACCTTCTTGCGCCTGACCAAAGCTGCAGCCTTGCGTTGATCTCTCCTGTTCCAGGCACGCTCTTGCGCATGCACCTTGCCTTCCATGATTGGGATGTTTGGCTTGGGTGAGTTATCCATCACCAATTCTTCTTTCTGCGATCTCTACGTACTGTGGATCTAACTCAAAGCCCACAAAATCAAAACCTTCTGCCACACAGGCAGCCCCGGTGGTGCCACTGCCGCAGAAGGGATCAAGCACAAGCCCCCCGGGTGGGGTGACAAGCCGGCAAAGATACTGCATCAACGCAAGCGGCTTCACGGTGGGGTGTGTGTTGCCTTCACCGCGATCTTTCTTGCTGGCTTTGGCACAGTAGAAAAACCGAGACGCACCACCCGCATCACCATGAAATACCCCCGGCACACGATCACGCTTGCCCTTAACATTGCCGGTGCTAGCTGCGCTTGGCTCTGTACCCTTGACGGGTGCAGCGGCTCCCACGTTGCCGCTCTGTGCGTCTAGCTGTTGCCCGGCTTCTTCATCAAGGATCACGTTAGCAGGCCACCGGCCTACGTCTATTGTTCCTGCTGCGCGGCTACCATTCAAGCCGTCGCCATAGGTATTCAGCGATTTATCTGCATGGGATATTATTAGTGGTCGTCCTTTGGCATCAACCCGACACCCGTCAACGTTGATCGCTCCGGTGCCGTACCGTTGCACATTCTTTGTAACCGTACCTTCAAGCGGTTTGCGTGCCAGAATCGCAGGCTCATAAGCAGGTTTCAAAACGCTTTTGCCTTTGGGAAATCCAGAGCCGTAAAGCCACAGGATGCAATCACGAAGCTCCCACCCGGCATCTTCAATTGCACAAGCGATCCGGTGGTAGGTGCGTGAGCCACCGAACGCCAACAGGTGTGCGCCGGGTTTGGAGACACGCAGAAACGCTGCCCACGTTGCAGGATCGTAGGCAACCCCACTGCGATCCCAATCCTTACCCATGAAGCCAAGCTCATAGGGTGGATCTGTCACAACAGAATCAAAGCTGTTGGGCTCTAGCTCTGCACATTCTTGCAGACAGTTGCCGTTGATGATCTCGATCAAGGGCTATACCTCCCCCGGTGGCAACGCCACCTTCATCACTTCTCTGATCTCTACAGATTCATAAGGTGCTATTTGTTTCTGTTCTGTGATGTGTTGCCACATCTTGATCGCTGCAGCTTCCAGGGCATCGGTGTAGTTGAGCAAGCGGGTTGCATCATGCACGCCGATATCTACATTCTGTTTCAGAATCTCCGCACAGTGTTCACGCTCTTCTTTTCTCATTTTGTTTTTTCCTTCTCTCTGTGTTTCATCATTTCCGTTGCCATGCGGGCTGCAAGCTCTGTGTAGCCCTGTGGATCGGGTGTCTCATCACCAAACATCGTACCCGTGAGCCCTATCAGGGCCGCAGCCGCGAAGCGATCCCACGCTAACTGATCGACTTGTTCTAAGTTTGCAAAATCAACAAGTGCGATTGTCTGGTGCCCGTCCATGGTCACACCGTTACGCCGCTGCCATTCAATGGCGTCTTTGATGGTGATCACCGCTTGACCCCCTTCGGTCTTGGTGTGTCCGTCTTCATCGCATCGATCAGCGTCTCTGCCATCGCAAAGCCGTTGCGCTCTGCCCATTCCGTGAGATTGCCGATATCGATCACGTGGTAGTTAGTCCTGATGCCGTCCAACGCACGCATTTGCTTCTTGCCTGAAGATAGCCCTGAGAGTGCCTGCGCTACGCGGCCTGCAGGTGGGGCCGCTTCATTGGTGGGGTACAGTTGCCAGAATCCGGCTAGACCCCGTGACGTCACAAGTAGCTGCCCCTCGTGCCGTCTGATCAACATCCCTGCGGCTGTGTCAGCCGTTCGTGGTAGCAGCAGGTATGAGACAAGCCAGTTGCAGATCGCGGATCTCAATCCGGTGGAGGTAGTGAGGGTTCTGTGCAAGGTAGGATCACTACCCTCAACAAGAAAGCGTCTGCCTCGTTTAATGGATCGGGCACCAGCCAACCACAGTGCGAAACGAGCGATCCGATCCTCGCGTACCATGCTACGTGTGTCCACTGCTCGCAAATAGCGCGCGGCGCTAGCAGGGCAATAGATGTAGATGATTCGATCAATAATGGCTTGTATGTCATTGGTGTTCAGTGCCTCATTCGAGATCAGAAGCTCTTTGTTGTTCGCAGTGATGATGAGACGCACGGCCCCGCGCAGGGATGCGTCTGGTTGAAATTTTCGTGACAGCGGCCGGTTGCGGGCCTGGATGAATTGCCGAAGCTCTGCGGTGCGCACGTTGCCTCTGTGGTCACGCGGAATCGTTTCATCTGCCAGCACAAGCGGGCACGCTGTGAGCCCATCGTTGAATCCGCTCATCGCTTGATCGAGCGCCGTGGGCCTCTCCACCGTCCACAGGCGCGCGAGCCCATCGGCTAGCAGTGTCTTGCCGGCCCCGGGCACACCGTCAAGGTATAAGGCCGCACAGGGCTCCTGCAGGTGGGTAACGACTGCCATCCAATCACACAGAGTTTCGTAGTGTGGGCCTGCGAAGTAGGTCAGCCATTCGTCTACCTGTAGATCGTAGGCGGGTTGCAGATCACGCAGGGGGCAAGGCGCTTCAATCAGTGTGCGTGTTGTATCCTCGAAGGTGGCGTAAGTCGCGGAGAGATCCACAACGATGTTGCTTGCCACGGTGCCGAAATCGCGGGTTAGCTCGTTGGGTGTTTTCGGCGTCAGATCCCCCCGCAGTGAAACCTTCCACAGATCCAGTCCCGCAGATATGGCGGGGGACAGATCGCGCAGGGCTGCGTTGCTTGCTGCTTTTTCTGGCACTGAGGGAAGGTAGCTACCATTGAAAAAGAGGTAGTAATTAGAACCACTCTGAATCACCCAGCGTTTAGTGAAGGCTTCGGGGGTGGTGCGAGCATCGTTGCAAAATTTCGTTAGCTCATCTGTTGTGTACGGCTCGCTGCGGCCGTTTGCGAAAGCCTGCCGGATGTACAGGCCCCGCTGTACGAGGTTGGCTTGCTCTTGCTCTGCGCGATCGGCGGCAAGCTGTTCTTGGTGCCGCTCGATCTTCTTTTGCACGTCTTGCAGCGTGTGACAGTCGGGGTGTAGCGCTGTCATTGTCTCGATAGATGCCTGAAAAAATCTTGCTAGGGTACTAGGTGAGACCCCGGGCCATTGCTCGACGATAACGCCGGTAAGCTGAAAGATCGTGTTGTCTACCTCTCCCAATTCAGCGAAGGGCTCACCGGCTAGCAGGGAGAGCAACCGCCCGCCGATCTTTTTGTGGTGGGTGGTGTGCTTGCGCCGCATGGTCTGCGCGAAGGTTTCAAACTCTTCACGAGAGATCACTTCTGTGGGAACGATCGCGTTTTCGGGGATCGGCGTTGTCAAGATCTCTTCAACGTCCAGGGCCGGCCCGGGCTGAATGTGAAAAACCGCATCGCTCTCAGTGCCAGCCGGCGCGGCGGGGATGAAGTAAATGCGGGATGGGTCTTTGCACGCTGGATCAGCGATGTTGCCAAATTTGTGGTTGAGCCGTTTCCAAAAGGTAGGCCATTCGGACGGCAACACTGGCCTGGAGAAAGGGACGATCAGGCGTGCTGCCCACAGCGGCGCGTACTTGTGATGGCTCCAGGTGGTGTAGAAAATGTGGGCTGTGTTGGCTATGGCTTCGAGCAAGGTGGTTAGGTTGTCATCAGTGATCTTGTCGAGATCCAGCACGCCGAAATGCACGCGCTGCACTCTAGATGCGGCTCGATTGGTGTCGGGTGGGTACTCGGCCGGAGAGAAACACGGCACGTCAGTTTTGCGCGTGTACGTGAAGACGTGCGGATCGAAATGCTCGCTGAATTCATCCCACGACAGGATGCGGGCATAGGGTGCAGACTGGTGCATCGACTCGAAGAGCGAGACGATCACGGTTGTGGGCTTTGGCTAATCACGGTTTCAACAGTTGGACGGGGGAGCCACTTTAGGATCGGGTCCGGAGCGGGCGCAAGTTCTGAGCTAAGAAAGTTTTGTCAAGCCCTTTTAACACTGCTTGAGCATTTTGGTAAAGGCTTGAAATCATTAGAGGTGAAAAGTGTGCTTTCAGCTAGAAATCTGAAATCATTGAAGATAAAGCATATTGAAGGGCTTAGATGTAGGTATTATGGCTAGGTGAGTTAATTAGGTGCGTTAAATCATTGTTACATCTTGTTAATAACATTTTAATTCAGTGTGTTAATGAAAAAACTCTAGAAACCTGTAATCATTGAAAAAGGCTTAGCAGTGCGTTAAGAAAATGTCAACAGTGTTGACGTACTGTTGACACACAAATGTTGCGGTATTCCTTAAGGATATCGTAAAGATAAGGTGACTGCAACAGTGCAACACCCCTATGAAACCGCTATATCAATTTGAAGATCTATGACACAATGCAACTTTGATTTGGTGAGGTAAGGGTAGAAGAAGGGGATTGCTGTTGCGCTGTTGACGTTGCTGAAAAAGCATAATGATTCAACGTTTTTAGGTGTTTTTTAGTGTCAACAGTAGGTGTCAACAGCACGTCAACACCAAAAAGAAGTGTTGCGGGGCTGTTTGGTGTTGACAGGAGACTTTTGGTGTGGTGTGGGCACCGGGTGTGTTAGCCTGCCTAGCAGGACCCCAGCGAGACAGGAACGATGAGCACCGCAGCCGAAGCAGAGCACGCCCCACGCCCGTGGGAACGCAGACCAACTGACACAGATCAGATGTGGGACGGCTTCGTGCGCTATCGGGACATGGGCTCAATGTTCGGTGAGCGGCCCGGCCGGCGCAGTCTGCGGCTTGTGGCTGAAGCGGCTGGAATTCAGCTATCACAAGCGGCTGTATGGTCTACAGAGCACGGATGGAAAGAGCGCTGCACGCTGTATGACATGCACCTGGACAGCCTTGCGCTTGAGACAACAGAGAAGACCATTAGGGAAATGAACAAGCGGCACGCACGCAGTGCGATGATGCTGCAGCGGTTTGCAGGCACTGAGATCGGCAAGCTTGCAGCGAAGGCCGAAGAGCGCACGCACGATCCTGTGGATGATGCCAAGCCTGCAGACGTGTCGCGCATCATGGAAACGGGCATCAAGCTTGAGCGGCTATCGCGTGGTGAGGCAACAGAGCGCACCGAAAACAGCGATGGGTTGGATCTCTCCAAACTGGATGTTGAAGAGTTGAAAGAGTTGAAGCGATTGAAGGAAAAAGCGAGCGCATAACGGCCACCTTTGGACGGGGTTGCCAGAAGTCCCCCAGGGGTGGGTGTCGCTCCCTACCCCTGGGGTCTTCACTTTTTGGGGATGGTGGTGTAGGGTGATCCTGTTCAGCAGGAAATTAGGTTTGCTTCCGAAGTTTCTAACATTGGCCTTTGTGCAACCCTAGGCTATGAGTTGAGCCGTCCCACCTGGTACCGGAAGTCATGACTCTAGGGCCAGGAGGGGACGTAAAGCCGGGGTTTTTTCTTTTTGTGGTAGGTTGTAGGCGATGTGCCGGCTGCTTTGGTTCGCAACCAGGGCGATGGCCTGGGGATAGGAGACGCAAGCGCTGCGCAAACCCTCATCGGTGTCCAAGTAGCGACTGGGCACTGGTGGGGTCCCCGTTGATTTTGTGCTAGGGTGGGATCGTTCAACGTTGAAACGGTACCTCTAGGAGGTAGAGAGCCCCAACCGCCGGAATTGCTAACCGGATGGCATGGGGCTTTCGTTTTTGTGCTAGGGTGCCCCCCTGCCGTGTTGAGCGGTTGAAAACAAAGCAAAGCAAAACCTTGAAGCCCCTCACCTGGAAGCGACGCCGGGTGGGGGTTTTCTTTATGTTGCGCACCTAAAACAATCGGTGTAGGGTTGGGGAATGAGAGATATTGAGGATATTGAAGCCGAAGAAGAGCGAACTGAAAAGATGTTACGCGAAGAAGCAGAGCGCATGAGAGAGCTGTGCGCGCTGGAAGCCGATGCGACTGGTAGTGGGCCGGGGAGTCTGATAGCGGAAAGTATCCGCGCTTTGCCTGTGGATCGGCTGCCATGACCAAACCAACAGAGCCCATCCAGGGCCGGCCCGAAGGAAGCACCACCACGAAGCGAGGCAGAGCCGCAGGCGGGGTGCGCGTGAACGTGCTGCTATCTGCCCGGGAAGCAGGACAACTCAACGCAGACGCGCGCAGGGCAGGCAGTAGCAGCAAAGGGACGTACCTGCGGGATCTGTGGCTCGCAACCAGAGGGGACCACCACCACCAAGCGTGGCAAGGTCGCAGGCGTGGTTTTCTTCGCTGAAGCTGTCGATTTAAGTTGCGCACCTTAAAGAAAGGGTGCATATTAGATGAATGGAAATCAAGACACAGAAGGAATTGTTTGCACTGGCGCAGCGCATCGCTAACCACTATTCAGCCAAGGGCCAGAGCGTGCTCTCTGAACCACTACAGGGCGAAGTGCTAGCGCTCGACATGGACGAGCTGGATCTCGTCGACGAGATGCTTGAGGGGCGCTCTGTCACGCTTTTCTTGGGGTCGGGGAAGGCATGGGTAACCGCACCGGAGGCGAGCCAATGACCACCAAAAACACAAACAATACACACATCATGTACACACCGCTTTGGGATCTGCACACTCATGACCCGCAGGCCGCGAAATTCGCGGAGGCGTGCTGCAATGACAACACACTGGTTGAGCTACGAGCGGCATCTGTAGTAGCTGACGAAACCGACTGCCACAACTGGGACATCACACCGAGACAATGGCGCAATGCAGTTGACACTGCTATCGCGCATCTGGAGACGGTTGAGCGATGAAAAACACAAACGCAACAGGTTGGAACCCACGTTATCTTGAGTATGCAGCCGCGCACCAAGGGACACCGGAAGCCCAACTAGCCTACGATCGCAAGATGTATCCTGGGGCTTGCATGTGCGGTTTCATTTTGTGGGTAAACAAGAACGCGCGCAGGGGGAAGTGAGCTATGGCAAAACCTCAAGTAATCATCCGGCGTGAAAAGCAGTACAAGTCACCCTTGCGCAACAGCCGGTTTCAGTGGAAGTGGTTGTACTATGCCGATCTGCCCGTGGCACCTGACTGCTCTTGTGGGTGGTGTGCGAAAGGCAGAGAGCGTGGGTTAGTTGAATCAATCAACTGCGGAACGATTCGCGGTGTTGATAGTATTGTGACCATGCGCCAAATGATCCGGCAGGCAAATTGTGTGCCGATCGAGTTGTGGATATAGAAACCCGTCCAAGAAAGGCATGTCATGACAACAAAGCAGATCACCCCTTGCTGCCGATGGTGTGCCTGATGGATTGGATCGCAGGGTTTATAATGGGAGGCTGTCTTGGTGCTGCAGTGGTTTTGTTTGTGTGTAACCTCAGAGAGAAGGATTGAAAGATGAAAACGCCTGCGTTGTGTCCTGAAAGCAAAGAAGGAAAACCTCACAGCTACAGCCGAAAGAAAGGATTCGGGGATTTGATGACCTGTGATGAATGTGGAAACGTGGACTTGGAAGTCACGATGATTGAAGACAAGAAAGCGTTGACGTGTGACGAGTGCAAAAGGATCCGGGGGTTTTGTTCAAAGCACAGCCCACAAATGGTGGTGGATGAGGGTGTGCTAGTACCACGCAAGCTTCTTGAAAAAGTGTTGCAGGATTACCAGCAAGCGTTGTACGCAGCGCATGAAAGGTGGGGTGCCACCTTCTATGCACAACAAGCGCGGCTAGATGAGTTGTCCACGATCGTTGAAAGCGACCCATCATGACCGGCCCCCGACTCACAAGCGGATCGAATAGCAAGCAGAATTACGAAACGCCGATCGAATTGATCCGCGTGATCGAAGAGTTGCAGGGCCGGCCTTTCATCGTGGACCTTGCAGCTACATCAGAAAACAGCAAAGCCTCACATTACATAACCCCTGAAATGGATTCGCTAGAGGTTGAATGGGCCGGCAGTTTTCCAGGTGGCATGGGTTGGCTAAATCCTGAGTTTGGAATGATCCGTGCGTTCATGGAAAAGTGCGCCAAGGAAGGGGGATCGGATTTCACGATCTACGGATTGGTGCCAGCGTCCATCGGTGCGGCGTGGTACCGGGAGCACGTCTACCCCTACGCAACCACCTATGCCCTGCACCCGCGTCTGCCGTTTGAAGGTTGGCATGAGACAGCGTTTCCAAAGGATTGCATCCTGTGCGAGTACGGGCCCGATGCGCGGCCCACCATCGTTGAGCCCCTGGAGTGGATCACCAACACAGAAGCATTGGCCCTGCGCACGGCTGCGGGGTATGGTGACTGGCAGGCGTACAAGAAGGAAGAGAAGAAAGCAAAGCGGCCCGTACCGGACTACGAAGAATGGAACCGGCTGTGATGGAATGTCACTAGCAGGATTGGAGCGCATTTTGCCGGGCTATCAGCCGCGTGATCGGTATCAAGCAGATGTGCAGCGATGGATTTTGCGCACATCGGTTGAAGAGCTAGCAGAGCATGTATTTGCAGGGATCGATCTGGATGCTCCCCCGGTGGAGTTGATTTTGATTCCGCCGCAGGGTGGCTCTGCAGTAGTTCAGTTCAGAGGCCCGCCGAGACCAGTCGAGACAAAGACACCGAGTGCAGGCCAACCCTTCAAGATGTGATATTCTGCTTTTGAATCTGGTGAGGAGAGCCGCGCCGCAAGCCCCAAGCTGCTTAAATAAAATGGGTGTTTCCACGGTGTGGCCCGGAATCGTCAGTAGCCATCCCCGGTAAGGCTGGAATCCGGGGAGCTTTCTGCGAGGGATTGACACCCGGGGCGTGGCGGGTTTAGTCTGCAGAGCGGCATGACCATAGCTCAATATGACGCAAGCAAGTACCCGCAGTACATCGCCGCAGACGTCATGTCTGCCGATGTGGTGGGCGATTGGATTCGCCTGCCGGTGAATGCGGTTTCCATCACGTTCGATTACGACGCTACGGATGTGGACAGTCCGATCGGTGTGGTGGGTGTTGACGTGTCCAATCTGGAAGACCCGGATGTAGACGCCGGGCACCCGCTGACATTGGAAGGGGACGTTGACCTGGATGGTGTGGGGGCGAAAAAGGATTACATCGAGGTAGGGCTTGAGGGTGGGCGATTCAGGTTCATTCGTTTCAAGTACGTGCGCACGAGCGATGGCACGGGTGACACGATGAATGTGGCCGTCGCGATTGGCAGCAGCTAATGCCAGCTTGGTTTCCGGCCGGCGACGATAGCGCGGCTGAAGAATACTACTTGAAGAGAGCGCGGAAGTTTCTTGGCATCACAGACAAAAAAGATGTGATGTGGAAGTGGGATGATGGTGCTACGCCGGGGAACAAGTGGGAGCGTGTTGTTGGATCAGGTGGTGTAGTACAGGTGATCGGAAACCGCGCTGGCGGTGTGTATAATGTCGTCACCGGATCGAATGCGCTCTCTTTTTTTCTGGCCGCACGCGCAGCCGGCGCTGGTAATTATCCTGCATTTCTGCCGACAGGTGCTAACGCCAAATGGTACGTTGCTACACGGATACGAATGGTGACATCGCCTGCTGCTGATGGCGCTATGGGGCTATTTTTTCGCTCACCTACTGGCGGAGTATTTCGCATGAATTTAGGTGTTGAGGGGGCAGAGTCGGTTACCAAGTGGGCGATCAAAAGTATTGGTGGTGCCAGTGTCATATCGGACACCAACGTTGACAACGGAAACTTTGTGGTGTTGGAAGCGTACCGTAAAAACAACCTGACTCACCTTCTGATCAATGAGGTAGAGGAAGGGACGCCTGCCGACGTGTTTCCTGCTGGTATCGGAGGGATCTGCATGGGTGGGGACGGCGGCACAGCAGTAAGCGCTGAAGGGCTTTTTGACTGGGTTGCAGTTATGGCCGACAGCAGAGAGGCTGTATAAATGGATCAACGGCTATTGATGACTGTCTGCAACTATTTGCAGAACAAGGGAATCGTAAAAGGGGATGAAGGTCAGGAGTACGATGCATTGGTCACGCACTTCGATGGCTTGACCAGTACCCAGTTAACGGCCCTGCTGAAAAAGTTCTTCATCACCTTGGGCAAGGGTGCTCTTGATAGCGCACAGTTTACTGTCCCTACCGACGACGAATCGTTGTGAACCAAGGGGCTTGACACCCCTGCTGAAGCGGGCTAGCTTCTCAGGTGGCCGGTCATACCGGAATGAAAGTGAAAGAGAAAAGAAGCCCTGCCCCTTCACGGGGGTTTGTGAGCCCTAGCATTTCGGTGCTGGGGCTTTTTGCTATAGTGCCTCCGTGAACCTTGCGGCCATCGAAGCATTCCCTGAAGATGGGGAGATAGATCGCGAGCTTGTCAAGAAGCAGGGTCTCAAGGGCATGGTTGAATGCTCATGGGGGCAGTTGGAGCCCGGCCCCTTCATCGACAACTGGCACATTCAGGAGATCTGTGATCACCTGGAAGCCGTCACAGCCGGTGAGATCAAGCGGCTGATCATCAACATACCCCCGGGCTTCATGAAGTCCTTGCTGGTGTCCGTGATGTGGCCCTTGTGGGTGTGGACGGTAGACCCGGGGCACAAGTGGATCTATGCATCCTATGATGCCGGGTTGTCTCTGCGCGACGCTCGCAAGATGCGCAACATAATTGAGTCAACATGGTGGCGCGCACGATGGCCCGAAGTGCGGCTGCCGATTCAATCATCGCGGTCTGCAAAAGAGTTTGATAACAACCACGGTGGGTTTCGTTTCTCCACATCCGTTGCAGGCGGGGCCACGGGTCGGCACTCGCACACGCAGGTGGTTGACGATCCACACAAGCCGCTAGATCTCGAAGATTCGATCGGTGAGTCACGCAAGGCAATTGAATCGGCTGTTGCGTGGTGGACAGGCACCATGTCAAACCGCATTGCGGATCCGAATCGTTTCGCGCGGGTGATCGTTATGCAGCGGCTCCATGAAAACGATCTGACTGGGGCCATGCTTGAGAAGATGCAAGAAGACGGTGAGCAGTACGAACAGCTACGGCTGCCCATGCGCTTTGAGCCGAAAACACATTGTGTGACTTCGGTGGGTTTAGATCATCGCACGCAAGACGGGGAGCTTCTGTGGAAAAATCGGTTTGACGAGCCTGCGGTTATCTCTTTGGAAAAGGGTTTGCAGAGTACACGCAACATTTCATCACAGTTGCAGCAACGTCCTAGCCCGGCCGGCGGCAACATCATCAAGACGGAATGGATTAAGGAATACGGTGTACCTGGATCACGTTTTGAGAAGTTGCCTCACCTGTCATCCATGCGGCTTGAGCAATCGTGGGACTGTACTTTCAAGGGCAAAGATACATCAGACTATGTGGTGGGGCAGGTGTGGGGCTTCATCGATCAGTATGCGTTTCTTCTTGATCAGGTGCGCGGGCAGTGGAGCTTCTTGAAAACGATCCGAGAGTTTGAAGTCTTGTGCAGCAAGTGGCCCACGGCATGGGTCAAGCGGGTTGAAGACAAAGCCAACGGCCCGGCTGTGCAGAGCGCGCTAGAGCAGAAGATCCCCGGGATCGAAATGGTCAACCCTGAAGGGGGTAAAGGGGTGAGGCTCGAAGCGTGCGAAGGATTATTTGAAGGGGGTTGCGTCTATTTTCCCCCGGAAAACCTGCATCCATGGGTCAAGATCACAAAACATGAATTGACGAATTTTCCCACGGCTGCGCATGATGACTGCGTGGACACCACATCCCAGGCGCTGCTACCCCTTGCTAAAGGGGACAGGCTTCAAGAATTGCGCGCGGCAATGGCAAACATGTAAGGGAACAACATGGGTAAAATTTCAGACATGATCAGTAAAGGTATGTCCCCTTTATCAGACAGTATGGGCCGCATGGATGGATGGCTTAATCTGGTGACGGGTTTGGGCACGCTGGCCCGGGACAAACTGCAGAGCACTTTTTTCCAGCGTAATCAGCGCTTGACGGATGATCAGCTTGAATCTCTTTTTGAGGATGACATTGCCGCCAAGATTGTTGAGAAGATGCCAGAGGATGCCTTGCGGCAAGGCTTCGAGTTGTCGATCAAACCGGATGAAGAAGAGCCGGATGCAGAAGCGATAGATCAAACGCAGCAGATGGCTGCCGATGTTATGGCCGCGTATGATGATCTTGAAGGTACCCCGCGCATAGTGGACGCCTGGATATGGGGCAGACTCTTTGGTGGTGGTGCGCTGTATCTCATCACGGATGATCCAGCACCTGCAGAAGAAGAATTAGAGCCCGACAAGCTGATGAAGATTCGATCGCTGCTGGTTATAGACAAGCGTGATCTGCATCCCATCGAGTTTGACAATGATCCAGAATCAGAGCGATTCGGTGAAGCTACCCTGTATCAAGTCACACGCACCGGCACCGCTGCGACGCAGGCTAACGTATCAATACCCCTGCGCGTTCACTGGAGCCGCTTGATCATCTTTGAGGGCAACCGCACCACCTTGCGGCGCAAGGCAGAGAATGATGGTTGGAGCCGATCAGTGCTGCAGCGGGTTCACACTGTTTTGGTGCAATTCAATGTGTCTTGGCAGAGCACAGCGCATCTGATTACCGATTCGGCGCAGGGTGTTTTCAAGATGGAAGGGCTCATCAAGATGATCGCTTCCGGTGGTACAGATGCCATCAATAAAAGGATGTTGGTTGTGGACATGGGCCGCAGCGTTGCGCGTTCGCTTGTCATTGATGCAGACAAAGAAGAATTTGAACGGCAAGAAACCACCTTCACAGGGCACGCAGAGATCTTGAAACAATTCATGATCAGGTTATCTGCCGCTGCGGGTATGCCGGTAACGATCTTGATGGGACAGAGCCCGGCCGGCATGGATGCCACGGGAAAGGGTGATCAGGATGTTTGGGACGATACTGTACAGAGCGGTCAAACCCACATTTTAGATCCCCGGTTGGCCCGGCTTCTCTTCTTGTTGATGAGCAGCAAGCAAGGTCCGACCAATGGCGTGGTACCTGAAAACTGGGACATCATCTACAACCCGCTTCGACAGATGACGGAGAAAGATAAGGCAGAGCTTCGCAAGAAGGTTGCAGAGAAAGACAAGATCGAGATCGATTCAGGAGTGGTAACACCTGAAGAAGTTACGATCAGTCGGTACGGCCCGGGTGGGTACTCCAGTGAGACCATGGTTGATCTGGAATTGCGCAAAAAAGTGCTTGAAGCAGATGCCAAAAAGGCCCTTGAAAAACTGGATGAGCCCGATCCCGTGCCACCCACGCCACCTGATCCCAACGCGGTACCGGTGCCGGCACCACCACCGGATCCCAACGCAGTACCGCCGGTACCAGAGCCACCACCGGAGCCAGAGCCCCGGGTAGATGCAGCACACCATGATCACAGCATCCCCGGTGAGGGCCGCACAGGGTCAACGTTGTCACCCCCGGGCGTAGCACACACGCACAGCCTGCCTGGGGGCGGTCGCACGGGCTCTGCACCAGGTGGGGCCGGGCATACACACAGCACGCCGAAGGGCACCACAGGGCCGGCACGGGCTTTGTAGTGGCGCTGGTTCTTTCATCGTCTGAACTGAGATTCAGACGGCAGATCCGCGAAGCCAACGAAGGCCGCAGACGCAGGCGCGCACGCAGGGTGCCCCGGGCAACGCTGCCCACAGGGGCGGAGATCCGCTACCGCGCGCAGCTTGTAGAGATTGCGCGGGAAGCCGCAACACTGATTCGTGAGACGTTGCTGGTTGAGCTTGAGCGGATCGAAACCGAAGCCAAGATCAACCGCCCTGATGCTGCCAACATCAGGATCGATCAAGTGGATGAAGAGATCGAGCGGGTGATCGGCAACGTGCGCATTCAGTTTGCACGCCGCTTCACACCAGAGCGAGCACAGGATAGTGCACGCACGTTGGGTGACACCGTAAACCAGCACAACCTGGGACAGAACAACCGGCAGCTACTTGCCACGGTGGGGATTGATCTGGGCGCAGAGCCTGCCATCGCGCCACACCTTGCAGAGTTTGCGCGAGAGAATGTGCGGCTGATAACCACCATCCCTGAAAAACTTCTAGAAGATGTAGAGGGGATCATTTCAAGGGGTGCCAGGCGTGGCCGGCGCGCATCAGAAATGGCAACTGAGATCCGCGACAGATTCAGGATCACAGAGAATCGAGCCAAGCTGATCGCGCGGGATCAGACCAGCAAACTCAACGGAGAGTTGACGCAATTGCGGCAAACTTCCCTGGGGATCAAAAAGTACATCTGGCGCACGGCACAGGATGAGCGGGTGCGGGATGAGCACGCAGAACGGGAAGGCAGAGAGTTTCTGTGGAGTCAACCCCCATCAGACGGACACCCCGGAGAGCCTATAAATTGCAGGTGTACAGCAGAGCCAGTGATTGCTGAATTACAGCAAACCGTGGGATAGGTTGACGCACCTGTTAGAATCGGGCTAAATCTCCACAATGGACAAATGGGTTCAACGGTTTGACTTCGGCGGTTTTCGCGCTGCACCCATTCGCACGCCGCAAGGTTTTCTGCAGATTGCAGGCAACCTGACCCGCACCGGAGTGCTTCAGTACGGTCGCAAAGACGGATCGATTCAGCGAGAGTACAGGCCACCTGAAGAGGTGTTCAAAGCAGACAGCATGGGCACGCTTGCAGGCGTACCTGTTACTGATCTGCACCCATCAGAAATGGTGAGCCCGGGCAACGTGCGCAGCCTGCAACGCGGCCGGGTAGCAGGCCCACGTCAAGATGGAAATTTTGTAACGGGCATTGTTGAAGTGCAGGATCAGCAATTGATCGAGTCAGTGCAGAGTGGAGAGCGACGGGAGATCTCACCCGGTTACAACTGCCGGATGGACATGACATCAGGCACATCACCACAGGGTGAGCGGTACGATGGCGTGCAGCGAAAGATTACCTACAACCATCTTGCACTGGGGCCCCGGGGATGGGCTCGCAGTGGCTCGCAGGTTGCGCTGCACATGGACGGTGCAGAAGATGAATCGCTAGTCTTGCGGATTGACAGCACTGCGTTGCACAGCTTCGTGCTGGATCGGTTGAGCTTGCTCAACAAAACAGAGCGGGATCTAGCGCAGGCGGTAGGGGTGGAATTTGAATTTGAACTTGAATCCATCATGCGTGGATCTTTCGGTGGGCCAGTCAAGAAATCTGATCTGGCACCCATTGCGAAATTCATTCAGCAGGATGTAGATGTACTTTTTTCGCTAGTGCCTGTAGCTGATCGTGGCGATGGCAACACACCCAAACGGAGAAAAAGAACCATGGAACCCATAGAGATCAGAATTGATGGTATCAGCTACAAGGTTGATCAAACCGCCGGCCCGCACATTGACAAAGCGATTGCGGATCGTGATGCCAAAATCACAGTGGAATCGGCCCGCGCAGATGCAGCCGAAGCCAAGATCGCGGATCTCACCAAAGAGCGGGACACCGAAAAGGCTCGCGCCGATGCGGCGTCAAACCCTGAAGCCATTTCAAAGATGGTGCAGGACCGCAGCGCACTTCTTGACAAGGCACGTACTGTGCTGGGCAAGGATGCCAAGTTGGACGGGGACGATCAGACGATCAAGATCGCCGCGATCAAACACACTGATTCCAAGTTTGAATCAGAAGGCAAAACCGTTGACTACATTAATGCCCGCTTCGACATGATCGATGCAAAGGCCGCTACCACAGCCGGCAAGGGTGCAGCGGCACAGGCCCTTGCAGCCGCTCGCGCAGATGGCGGTACCGGTGGTGCCACCGAAGAGAAGACGGACGCTGCATCAGCGCAGCGCAAGGATTCGGAGCGCAGCGCGAATGCTTGGCAGCAGCCTCTGGCAGCTTCCAAAGACGCACCCGTTGCGAAAGCGTAACGGATTGGGTGATCCGTTATGTCAAAAACCAACGAACATGAAAACGAGTACCTAGCCCACATTCTGCAGAATGCGGCTATTGCCAACATTGGCGATGCACCAGGATTGCCGGCGGCAGCAACCGCCGGCAGTCTGGAGATCTCACTGCATACTGCAGATCCAGGTGAGGCAGGTGATCAGAGTACCAGCGAAGCTGCATACACTTCGTATGCGCGGCAGACGATTGTCAGGGCAGGTGGTGCGAATGACTGGGATGTGGCGTTAGGTGTTGGCAGCAACAAAGCTGCGATCACTTTTCCCGTGGCAACCGCCGGATCAGAAACTGAGACCCACTTCGGTGTGGGGACCGGTTTTTCAGACAAGCTGCTTTACAGCGGTTTGCTCACATCACCCCCGGGTGGGTTACCCGTGAGCGTAGGCATTCAGCCCGAATTCGTGATCGGCGCGTTGACGCTGACAGAGGATTAAACCAAAGAGGATGCTTTGTGGCCGGGAGGGGGTTCATTCTCTTTCCCGGTCACAGCACCCCACACCATTTGGGAAAAAGTGTCCATCCCAAGAGCCGCAAAAGACCTTTTGAACACGCGCCTACACGGCGAAGTGTTAGGGCTCGTTACTAGCCCCCCGGATTACACAGCATCCAAAGCAGCCATGCAGCCGGTGCTGGACAGGCTCGCAGTGGATGGCTGGGTCATCACTCCTGCCTGGGACGGTGCCGCCAAGGTCTGGCTACGGAGATCTGTCGTAATCAGCGTGAGCCGGACTCCGAAACATCAAGCCTTTGTGAAGTCCTTGCCGATCGAACATGGCGGCGTGCCTGCCGATGATCCAGGGACATACGAACGGGTATATACAACCCAAATAATCCATGAACTAAACGGCCCGATGATCTTGGCCGATGGGACAAAGATCCCTCTGGATGAACAGCCCGCGATTGTGGCAGTGATCGCATTGAATGCCAAAGCGAGAGGCCCAAGGCCTTCCAACTGGTTGCGGGATCTATAATGGCTTTCGGAGACATTGCCGAGGTTGTAGAGGCCGCTGTAACCAGCGGGCTGATCGTCACTGCAACCTACGCTTCGGCTACTCCAGCAGCCGACGATCTGAATATCGCGTTGCACTTCACAGGCGCCCCGACTTCCAACGTTGATACCGCTGGCTTCACCGAGGACCAACTATTAACGAATGCAACTGAGGACGACGAAGGGGCGATTTACTCCCAACTTGTCACGGGCGCTGGCGACGATACAGTCACTTGTAGCGGCAATGGCGTTGACAACGAGCACATGCTCTTATTCATTCTGGTCAGAGGGGCTTTTGCAGCTACGCCCAAAGATCTTTCAGACAGCAGTGGCAGAGTCACAACCAGTCCGGCAGCTACCGGCGCATCAGGTGGAAGCATTGCCCAGGCGGACGAATTCAAGATCGCCATAGAGTGTCTGCGGACACCGACGGATCAAACCTCTGCGTGGGTCCGACAGGGGACGGCAACGCCCACGTCGGATATGACCGAGTTGACAGGTGGAGGCATCGCAACGACGTTCAAACGAATCGAGGGCGCGAGCCAGTTACTCACGGCGATTGGTACAGTAGGAGTAAGCCGGACCTTTACGTCGAATCCAACAATGATTGGATACGCAACGTATAAAAAAGCAGTGGATCCAGCAATCGTTGGTGATGCTGCAGGCAGTACCGTTGCAGCCGGTGTGTTGATCGGCCGTGGTTTCATGGTGGCAGATGCAGCCGGCAACACGGTTGCAGCCGGTGCTTTGATCGGTCGTGTTCAGCTTGTTGGCTCTGCTGTCGGCAGTACGGTAGCGGCCGGTGTACTTGTAGGTGTAGGGCAGTCAGTGGGGGATGCTGCCGGTAGCACTCTTGCAGCCGGTATCATAATTGGCCGGGGGCAAATGGTGGCATCTGTCGAAGGGACTTCGGGTGGAACCACTACACTTGCAGGGGTTTTGACCCGGGTTGCTGTAGAGTTTGGGCAGGCAGTCGTGTTTGATGTAGGATTACAAAAAGTTTTCGTGCAGGATGTAGGCAAGCTGTGACAACTGTTTTTCAGAAAGCGCTTGATCAGGGTAAGCCTTTGGTGGTAACCCGTCGTATTCATGAGGGGGATATTGATCTAGCCATTCTGTTACGCGTGCATGATGTGTCAGAAAATTTCTTTGATCCTCTGGTGCGGAAGACACCCCCAGTTTCAGATCTCAGTGCGGCTGTGGTTGATGATCTCAAGATGCGTTTCACCAAACCAGACAACGTAGACGGCACACCAAATGCACCCGTTGAAGTTGATGCAACCTTCGCAACTGTTGCGCCTCCGCTGCCAGGTCAGACCGGTGATGGGTTAGATGGCCTGATGGAATTTCGTACCCCTGATGCAACCTTCTTGGATGTACCAGGGTTCTGGAAAGTTCAGGGGATTGTGAACCTACCCCCCGGAAATATTGCAACTCAGGAAGTAACGTTTCGGGTACATCCCCGATTGTCAACACCATAGACGGAGAAAAGAAAGATGAGCCAACTCACACACACACAAGATCCGGCTGAAGCCATTGAGGGGATGGAGGCTGACAACAGCGCAGTGAAGGAAAGGATCAGCGGCCTTGCCATAGAGGTGATTCCGTTTGGTCGTTTTGTTACTGCAGACGACGGACAAGATAGCCCGGTCTCGGTGGTACTACCATCCACCACCGGAGAGATCACAGACGGTCACGGTATGGGCATTGCTGTTGCGGATGTTTCGCATCAGGAAGGGCCAACCCTGGGTGTGAATCAGTACGCGATCAATGATGCCGTGTCGATCCTGCGCAGGGGCCGCATTCACGTCATTGTTGAAGATGCTGTGACGGCTATCGGCACGCCTGCTTTTGTTCGGTTTTCTGCAGACACGTTCCCGGATCTGGGAGCTTTCCGTACCGACGTGGATACAGCTTCGGCTGTGGCCCTGCCGGGTGCCCGCTTCATGACGCTTGCCGGAGCCGGTGAGTTGTGCGTGCTTGAATTCTTCCCGACTGTCTAAGTCGCAACAAACTGAAAAGGTAAACACACAACATGAACGAAGAACAATACATCCAGTTGGTTGCCCAGCAGTGCGGCATTCGTCTCGACGCAAACGAAACCGCGCATCTGTTGAAGCAGTTGGAGCACGTCAAGGCGCAAACCTATGATGTGCAACACGGCCCGAACAAAGCAAAGATGTTTATCCCCGTGGATAGCTCTGCCGATCCGGGTGCCGAATCCATCACCTATCGTCAGTGGGATCAGTTTGAAATGGCGAAAGTCATTGCGAACTACGCCGATGATCTGCCGTTGGTTGATGTTGCGGTGAAGGAATTCACCTGCCCTGTCAAGTCGCTAGGCTCTGCGTATCAGTGGAGCATTCAGGATCTGCGCCGGGCTGCGCTGGCCAACAGCAACCTTGATCAGCGTCGCGCGCGTGCTTGCCGGATGGCAATCGAGCGCAAGATTGATGACATTGGGGCTTTCGGTGAGCCAAACACGGGGCTGTTGGGTTTGTTGAATAACCCCAACATCCCGATCACTGTGCTCCCCAACCTGGGTGCATGGCCTACGCTGACACCAGATCAGATCATCGAGAATCTGAATGCCATGGCATCAGCGGCTACCATCGCAACGTTGGAAGCTTTCAACAATGACACCATGCTTTTGGATACGGTGAGCTACAACCACATCGCACAGGAGCACATCGCGGTTGACAATCGCATGACGATCCTGAAAGCGTTCCTGGAAAATAACCCGTACATCCGGAACATTGACCAGTGGACAAAGCTCAACACCGCAGGTGCTGCCAACATCCACCGATCTGTTACCTACTTCCGGGACCCGACTGTTTTGCAGTTCAACATCCCCATGGAGTTTGAGCAGTTTCCGCCGCAGGCAAAGAGCCTGTCTTTTGTTGTGCCCTGTCACGCACGCGTGTCGTGTGTCGAAGTGCATTACCCACTTGCACTGACCTACGCTGATATCGCTCTGTAGCGGTTGGCGCGTAATCCTAGAACCCGTAAAGAGAAGGAAGGATCAGCTACTATGGAAACAGTCAAAGTCAATAATTCCAGGTTGTCACTCGTGACGCTGCCTGCGATCAAAGGCGTTGGGGGGCCTGTGCCCCTCAAGCCAGGTATCAACAAAGTGTCAGAAGAGTACATGGAAGCCCTTGTGAAAAAGCCAGGGATTGAACCCTTTTTTGATTCTGAAAAAGGGGGCTTTCTGGAAATCGTTGAAGAAGGTGAGCCCTTGATCGCACCGGACGTGAAGGAAACCCTGATAGGGATGAATGTCAAGAATGCGGTTTCCTTGATCGAGTCATGCGCTGATCTGCAGCAGCTTGATCAGTGGCACAAAGCAGACACCCGCAAGGGTGTGCATGATGCTGTGGAGAAACGCGCTACAGAGCTTGCCAAGGAAGCAACACCCACACCGGCTACAACAGCAGAGACGGGTGCAGATCCTGCAGGTGACAGCGAAGGCACATCGGCAGGTGACAGCGAAAAGGGCACAACCCCCTTCTCTGTGTAGGACTAGAACGGGATGGCTGTAACCGTAGAAACCTTCATCGAATCCTTTCCGGAGTTTCGGTCTGCAAGCGTTGATGTAATCAAAGCGAAGCTAGCTGAAGCTGTGTTGCAGGTGGATGCGAAAGTGTGGGAGGGCAAGACAGATCTAGGTGTGAAGTACACAGCCGCACACCTTCTTGCTCTCTCGCCATTTGGCCGGCAGGCGAAGCTGGTTTCAAAGGATGGGTCTACTACTTACGAGCAGCATCGGGACGATCTGATGTTGCAGGTTTCTTCAGGTTTTCGAGTGATCTAGATGCTCACCGTCAAGGTAAAAGATAGAGATCGCGGCTTGAAAAAGCTCAAGCGAAATCTAAAGAACACCGGCAAGCACTTTGTCAAGGTGGGGATCTTCGGTGACAGTGCAAGCGAGGCGCACGCGGGCACGCAGAAAAGCAACGTGGAGATCGCAGGCTTTCAGGAATTCGGCACGAGCAGGATCCCCGCACGTTCTTTCATTCGCGCCACTGTGGACGCAGAGCAAAACAACATCAAGAAGCTCCAGGTGAAGCTAGGACGGAACATCATCAAGTCGCGTACCACAGAGCCGCAGGGCCTGGGGTTGATCGGTGCCTTTCTGCAGGGTGCGATCCAGAAGCGTATTCAAGGTGGAATCAGTCCCGCGTTGTCACCTAAAACGATTCAGCGCAAAGGCAGCAGCAAGACATTGATCGACACGGGTCAGCTTGTGCAGTCGATTGCGTGGGCGGTTGAGCGTGGGAAGTTGAAAGCATGATCAATTTTGAAAAAGTCGAAACTGCTCTCAAGTCGTGGTGGGAAGAAGTAGGGATCCAGACGGTTGTAGAAAACGAAGAGCAGCCGTTTGTTGATGATGTGGCCGGCGCAATCTGTCGTTTGAATTTTCCTGCGATCCGGCGCACTGGGCATGACGAGGAGCGGCTAGAGGGCCCTAACGCAGAAGATCCGTTGCTGTGTGACGTGACGGTTAATGGGCTGCGTGTGGTCAACGTGTCCTGTACCGTTGACAGCTACTCGCACAAAGCTAATGAGTCAGCAAAATTCTACGCAGAGAAAGGCCGCACAGCTATGCGTTTGCGTGGGGTGCGCAATCTGTTGTGTGGTGCAGGGTTAGCGATAATTGAAACGCTACCGATCTTGGATGCACCCTTTGATCAAGACGATCACATTGTATCTAGGGCAGTGCTGGATGTGCGTTTCGGGATTGCAGTGTGCGTACCTGATGAGCCCATTGACACCATCGGATCGCTTGCCCTCAAGTCGAACTTCACACACGCAGATGGATCGCCAACTTCAGTTCAGATAGACGAAACAATCACTCTTCCGTGAAAGGTAGAAACCATGTCTCTTGATACAATTGTGCAGATCAACATCACGGCGCAGAGCACGTCGCCCAGTCGGGCAGGCTTCGGCACTCCACTTGCTGCAGGGTTTCACACCGTGTTTGCAAACCGGGTGCGGGCGTATGCCAGCGGTGCTGAAATGGTTACTGATGGTTTTCTAGCCACCGATCCGCTTGTGCGTCTTGTAAACAAAGTCTTTTCGCAAAACCCCAAGGTGACATCGATCAAGATTGGTCGCAGGGCAAGTGCCCCAATACAGAAGCTCAACTTTATTCCCACAGATATCACCGTAGGGCTCGACTACACCATGGCTTTCACGCGCATGGACGGCACCACGGAGACGGCAACCTATAAGGTTGTTACGGCTGACACAGTTGCACTCATCATTGATGGGTTGATCACAGCTATCGGCGCACTCTCGGGCGGTCTGGACATGACACCTACTGACAACGTTACAGATTTCGATCTGCTTGCAGATGTAGCCGGGGATCTGTTTAACGTGGTTGTCAACAAAAAAATGGACATCAAAGATACCACTGTTGATCCTGGCTTGGCTGCAGATCTGGCTGCGATTCGTGCAGAAGATGCGGACTGGTTTGGGTTGCTTCTTGATTCAAACTCAGAGGCAGAGTGTTTGGCTGCGGCTGTATTTGCAGAGCCGTTAGAAGTCATGTTCGGTTGCAACTCCTACGATACGGAGATCCTTGATGCTGTAGTGGTGGATGATCTCTTCAGCGATCTGAAGGCTGCAGGTCATGCGCGCACCTTCCCCATCTGGAGTGGGTCAGTTCTGTCTTACGCGGCTGCCGCATGGATGGGGGATCGGTTCCCTGCAGATCCTGGTACGTCTACGTGGGCATTCAAGCAACTTGCTAGCGTGACCGTGGACACTCTGAGCAGCGCACAGCAGGCCGCTGTTGAGGGAAAGAACGGCAACCACTACAACACCGTGGCCGGTGTCAATATCACCTTTGATGGCAAGGTTTCTGCGGGTGAGTTTATTGATATCGTCCGTTTCATTTCCTTCTTGCGCGCACGGCTACAAGAAAATGTGTTTGCGCTGTTGGTGAATTTACCAAAGGTTCCCTTTACTGATCCAAGTGTGGATCTCTTCAAAGGTGAGATCGGCGCAACGATTCGGCGCAATGAGCCTGATGCAATTGTGCCAGGCACCACCGTTGTTACCGCACCGCTGGTTGCAGATATCTCGTCAACGAATCGGATCAATCGACTGTTACCAGATGTGAAGTTTGATTCACAATTGGCCGGCGCAATTCATGCCCTCAAAATAGACGGCGTACTCACCATCTAAACCAACAGGAGCAACGAAATGTCATTCAAGATTTATGATGCTGATCAGGTGACCCTGAACGTGGTTGGTATTCCAATCACTTCAGGTTACGCAGATGGTGAGTTTCTGCGCGTCGAGAAAGAAACGGACGATTTCACCGATGTTGTTGGGACGGATGGATCAGTCACTCGATCAAAAACCAAAGACGGCAGAGCAACGATCACGGTAGTTCTGATGCAAACTGCAGACAGCAACGCTGTGCTTGCAGCGCTGTCACAGGTAGACCGCGCAGCCCCCAACGGTGCAGGGGTCGGGGCTCTCTTTATCAGGGACAGACAGGGTACGTCTGTGTATGAAGCTGATGAGTGCTGGATCAGCAAGTCCCCTGATGCCACGTTTGACCGTGAAGCAACTTCCAGAGAATGGACTTTGCGCTGCGCTGTTTTGCGTGACTTTACCGGCGGGACTTGATAGCCGTCGCAGTTGAAAAACCCACTAAAGAGAAGGATCAACCATGGGCATTGAAACAAAAGAAACGGTGATAGGAAATCACACCTTCAAGGTGTCACAGTTGCCAGCATCAAAAGCGCGCAAGCTCTTGGTGCGGCTCTTCAAGGTAGCCGGCCCGTCATTGGGCAAGGTGCTTGAATCACTCAAAGGTAAAAACGGCAAGACTGGTCTGAATGATCTCAACCTGGGAAAAATCAGTGAAGGTCTTGCGTTGCTCGCAAACAATGTATTTGAAGACGATTTTGAATACGTGGTTAATGCATTGCTGGAAGGTGAACGGATCATTTATCACGTGGATGGCAAGTGGCCTGTGCTTTCCTTGGAAACTTCAGACATTCTTTTTGCTGGAAAACTGGATCAGATGTTTAAGCTGATCGCTTTTGCATTGGAGGTGAATTTTTCTAGTTTTTTCGCAGGGTCCGGGGGACTAACAAACGCGATCAAGCGCGCAGGCGAAGCAGTAACCCCGGAGCCGTTACAGTCAAGCTCCCCAGCGAGTTAGACTGGAGTATCCACAGGATCGCAGTTTCAGAAAAGTACAACGCAAGTCTGCATGAGATTGAAAACCTATGGAGCCTTGACGATTTGGCAGATGCACATGCGCTGCTAGATGCCCTTGAAGATGCCCAAGCAAAGGCACAACCCACCCCCACGAAACGGAGATAGTAAGCGATGCCACTGCGCGAATTACTAGCCGTTTTTGGTATCAAGGTAGATGACAAGGAAGTCAAGGAAGCCGATAAAAAGGTTTCCAAGTTTACCGAAAAGCTGAAGACGTTTGCTACGGTAGCTACGGGGATCTTCGTAGCTCGTGGCATCGCGCGCATGATCGATGGGGTGCGGGCTGCTGGTGATGAGCTAGACAAGACATCGCAGCAGCTTGGCGTGTCCATTGCAGATCTGCAGTCCTGGAGATTCGCTGCAGGGCTTGCCGGCGTTGAGGGCACAGCGTTTTCACAGTCCCTGGGGATCCTGCAGAAGAATGCTTTTGAGGCTAACCGTGGTACGGCTGCTATGGCCGAAGCGTTCCAGAAGCTAGGTGTATCCGTCAAGGATTCAAATGGCGAACTGAAAGACGGCGACACGCTTTTACAGGACGTGGGCGTGGGGCTCTTCAACCTGGACAATGAATCCGAAAAGGTTGCTCTGGCTCTAACGTTGATGGGGCGCACCGGCAAGAAGTTGCTACCGCTCTTCTCACAGGGTGCAAAAGGTATTGCTCTAGCCCGTGAAGAGTTTGAAGCGTTGGGGGGTGGGCTCTCCAAAGAAACCATCGCAGCGTCTGTAGAGCTTACGGACGAACAGCTACGGCTGGACACAGCGCTTCAGGGTATCCGAAGCCGGATCGCTCTGGCAGTGCTGCCAACGCTTAACCGTTTCGTTCGGTTGATGACCAAAGCCGCTGCGGCTATGGGTAACTTTCTGGAAGGCACACACCTTGTAGAGCTTGGCATGGTTGCGCTGGGGATCGCATCGGTATTCCTGGGACGCAAGATGATCGCAACAGCGGTGAAAACGTTGATTGCATGGGCTCCAATGATCGCGATGTTCCTGCTTGTCACCGTTCTTGTGGGGTTGGTGATTCTGGCGGTTGACGATCTGCTCTCATTCCTTAGTGGTGGTGAGAGTGTGATCGGTGATTTCATAGATGCGCTCTTCGGGATTGGTGCTGCGAAAGCAGTTGTCACAGAGCTAATGTTTGCATGGGAAGGCTTGGTGCTTTTCATCAAGGATGCAATTGGTTTTGTAAGTGATTTCATCACTCTTAGCAAAGATGCAGCAAATGCTGCTGCAAGTTTTGTAGGTGCTGATCCAGTTTTTGAAGACGATGTACCAGGTAGCGAAAATGCACCCCCTGAACAACTTTTAGCTGATGCACGTAGAGCACTAAACACACGCGCTGTTCTTGCCCTGGGTCGATCGTCCACACCCACAGCACGCACGCCACGCAGACGCGGGCCTTCTCGTACACCGCGCACGGTACAGACGCAACGGGCACCACTGCAGCAGTCAGTCAGCTTGCCGGCCGGCGCTTCTTCTAGCCAAAGCACAGTCAACCAGAACAACACCAACACCGTTAACATAGATGCTCGGGGTGCAGACGCTCGCGAGATCGAAACGAGAGTACAAAAGGTGTTGCGCAGATTGAAGGATGACGACAACACCGCAGCGCTTGAGGCGTTGGTGCCACAAGGATCGGGGGCCTGATGGAAATCTTTTTCACAAAGCCTAGCGGCATAGAAGCTTTGATCAGTGTTGATGCAACCATTGAAGAGACGCACAATAATGCGGCTCTGGTCACAGAGCACGCGGTTGATGAAGGAACCAACATCAGTGACAACGTGCGGCCAGAGAATGACCGTTACACCGTTACAGTCATGATCACGAACACACCGATCCGGCAGCCCGGGTCACACGCCAGCGGTGCAACAAGCGCGTTCCAGCCCACGATCCTTTTTGCTACCTCACCTCCCCGCAGGCAGGACGGCAACCCGATCCTGACAAACCCCGGCAGCCCCCCGCGTACAGTGCGAGATCTGACAAAAGGGGTGAGCATTGGAGCAATTGCGGCAGCCGCAGGTGCTCCGGCTGTTGTAGGTTTGGGGATCACCTTTGCAGGCTCTGTGAAGATCCCCGGGATCAAACCTCAATTCACACCGCAGCCGATCATACCTGAAGCTGCCGCAGATGGGCCGGGCGCAACCGTGTTGCAATTCTCGCAGGAATTCAACCGGGTTAATGAAGTCTATGAAGAGCTACGCAAGATCATAGCTACAGGCACCTTCATCAAGATCGTTACAAGTCTGCGCACCTACGAAAACATGATCTTTGAAAACATGGAGACACCCATAGAGGCTACAGATTCAGTGCGGATCACTCTCGATGCGGTGCAGGTGCGGGTTGTTTCAACAGAGACAGTGCAGATCACAGAGCCCCTGCAGACACGTGGGGAGAAAAGCCGCAAGCGGGGCAACAAGCGCACCACAGAAGACAAAGCCCCAGAGCGATCAGCAAGTGCAGCGAAAAAACTTACTGATGCTGGTATAGATTTCGTGGAAAGTTTGTTTAATTGAGCCTTACCGTACCCACATCCGTAGAGCTTTCCAGCTACAGCCAACGCACACAGTTGGACGGGGAAGACTTCGTGCTTTTCTTCCAGTACAACGAAAGGCTAGATCGTTGGTTTGTGGATGTGACAGATCAGGATGAAAACCCAATCGCTTCAGGGCTACGGCTCACTACCAACTTTCCCATAGAACGTTTCATCAGGGATGAGCGGCGGCCGGCCGGGGTGTTGATGGTTGTAGATCAGCAGGGCGCAGGTGACGATCAAGACGTTCTGAATCAACTTACGCGGGATGCAGGGCTGTTTGAGTTAGGGGATCGTTTCGTGCTCATCTACTTTGAAGAAGCGGAGCTTACGTAATGGCTGCGCTTTTTAAACGTGCCTACAGGTTGACGATCGACAACCTGCTGATAGAAAAGCTGGATCTTGATTTCAAGATCACGCGGTCTCTCAAGCGTGAGCCAAATACAGCAGAGATCAATGTTAAGAATCTGTCGCCGGACAGCCGGCAGGCAGTGGAAGAAAAGAAAATAGCCGCTGTCACTTTTGAAGCAGGCTACGAACGATCACCAGGCACACCAGAGCAAGAAGGCTTTGCAGAAACTTCACTGATATTCGCAGGGGATCTACGTACCGCACACACGACCCGTGAAGAAGCAGATCTTATAACCCACGTCAAGAGCGGCGACGGTGAGAAGCGACACAGACAAGCCCGCACCAGTAAGAGCTACGCACCTGGGACTAGCATCAAGAAAGCCATTGAAGATCTGGTGACGGCAATGGGCTTAGGTTTGGGCAATCTCAAAGCGCTAGGAAAGGTGGAGTTTCCGTTTGCAGGTGCCGTGTTTCCGAATGGTACGGTGGTGTCCGGCAACGTGGCTGCAGAGCTTGACGGGCTCTTGCGCTCTGCCGGGCTTGAGTATTCAATTCAAAACGGAGCAGTGCAGATCGTCACCCGGCGCAGAGCCCTGTCAGGTGAAGCGATTGTCCTTAGCCCTACAACCGGATTGATTGATACCCCCTCAGTGTCAAGCGATGGGATTGCACGGGCTCGTACACTGATGATTGCCGATCTGTTTCCGGGTCGCACGGTGCGTTTTGAAACCAACAGAGTGACGGGATTTTTTCGCGTCAACAAAGCAGAGTACACCGGAGACACTGCGAGCATAGATTGGTTTGTAGACATAGAATGCGAGCCCTTGGTGAGTGCTGCCTGATGCCTGATACACCCACAACTGCTGAACTGATCCGGCGTGCGATCGAGGCGCACATGCAGGAGCTTCATACAGCGATGCCTGTGCGCGTGATCAGCTACAGCGCAAGCCGTGAGACGGTAGATCTCGTGCCTCAGTTTCGCCGCTCGCTAGAGAACGATTCGCAGGCTACAGATCCGTTTGAGCTTGAAGATTTACCCACCTTTCCGGACGTCCCAGTCATGTGGCCGAGTGGTGGTGGGGGCTCTCACTTTATTACCTTTCCCCTTGCCAAGAACGACAGCGGGCTTGCTGTTTTCTGCGAGCGGGATCTAGGCGTGTGGCGCAGCACCGGGGAGCCCGGCACCACGGGGGATCAGCGTGCGCATGGGCTTGCCGGCGCAGTGTTTTACCCCGGGCTACGGCCAAACGGTGAGAAGCTAGGATCGGGCAAAGTGGGATCAAAGCTCACCATTGGATCTGAAGTTTTCTTAGGCAGCACGGGTGCATCTGAAAGGCTTGTCAAAGGTGATGCGCTTCTTACTCTTTTCAACACACACAAACATCTAGGAGTTACAACGGGGCCCGGTGTTTCAGGCTTCCCTGATCCGTCAACCTTAATGACAGCCGCAGAGCTTTCAAGCAAACACAAATTGGACAGCTAATCATGTCAACCCTGAAGCTCACAACAATTGTAGATGGCACGAATCCCATAGAGGGGGATTTACAACTCGACGCCGGGCAGATCGTGTTGCTTGAGAATTCAGAAAAGGTGCCTAGCCCCGAAGCCGTTGTGCAGGAGCTTCGGCAGAAGCTGCACTTCTTCAAGGGTGAATGGCATCTAGATAAGCGTGAAGGGATCCCGTACTTTGAAGAAGTCTTCAAGAAGAACCCAAACAAAAACATCATGCGGGCAATTTTCAGAGACGTGATCCTTGGTATCAATGGGGTCGAAACTGTGGAGACATTGGACCTTGTGATCGGTTCAGATCGTCGCGCACAAGTGAATTTTGAGGGGACCATGACCGATGGTGGTAGGCTCTCGTCAAAAGACTTTCCACCTCTGATTGTGGAGCTACCATAATGCCCGCACCATTCGGCGTCACACCTACCGGCTTTTCAGCAAAAACGTTGGAAGAACTTCTCACGGAAATTGAAACCGAAGAGCGATCAGAGATCTCAAGCACGCTTGATACATCGGCAAGCTCACCCGTTGGACAACTCAACGGGATCTTTGCGAGCAAGCTGCGTGAGCTTTGGGAGCTTGCACAGGCAGCCTATGACAGTTTCAATCCGGATAACGTTTCAGATTTTTCACAGACAGTGCTTGCGCTCATCACCGGTACGCAGCGCAGGGGCGCAACGAAATCGCAGGTACTTGCTGATGTTGATCTAGATGCGGGCACCTACGCACCGGGGGATCTGATTGCGCATGTTACGGGTGATCCTGATTCCAGGTTTGTCAACGTCAATGAGATCGTTTCACCAGGTGGTGCGCCTCCGTCTAACCCGGGTGAACTATTCGAGGCAGAGAGCACAGGCCCCGTTGTAGCTTTGGCAGGCACACTGATTGTGATCGCAGAGCCTGTGGTGGGTTGGAATGATGTTAGCAATCCCGCAGACGCCACAGAAGGTGAAGGCATAGAGAGTGATGTTGCCTTGCGCATCCGGCGTGAAGAAGAGCTTGCCCGGGTGGGTAGCTCAACCGTCGATGCAATTCGTGCAGACGTGGCACAGGTTGATAAAGTGATCAGTGTTAACGTATTTGAAAATACAACGCTTCTAGTAGATGCCAACGGATTGCCAGGCAAGTCTTTTGAAGCTGTGATCTTTGATGGTGTAGCACCTACTGCAAATGATGATGAGATTGCACAAGCGATTTGGGATAGCAAGCCGGCCGGGATCGAAGCCTTCGGCAGTGAGTCGGGCACCGCTACAGATACACAGGGGGTGGATCACATCATCAATTTCTCACGGGCTGTCGTCAAAAATGTGTTTATTGAATTTGATTTAACCACTGAGATCCCGCCCTTTGTGCTGGTAGATCTGAAGCAAGCGGTTGCAGACTTCGGAGACAAAATACAGGGGATCGGAGACGATGTAATTTTGTCTGCGTACTGCGTGCCTGTCTTCGGAGTGCCCGGGGTGATCGATCTCGTGGGCACCACTGCCGGTTTCGTTACTCCAACAGACGGATCAGCAAATCTACCCATAGGCCCGCGAGAGATCGCAGACTTGGACACAAGCCGGATCACCGTCATATAAAATAAGCAGATGCCCCAAGAGATTACCAAAAACACGCAGCACACCGCAGAAGGGTTGCTGCTCTTCATCGATCGCTACAAGAACAAGCCGCGTTTGGCTTCGCTCATTTTGATCTTTCTGGATCAGGTGCAGGAATTAGAAGATGCGCTATTTGAATTGATCACAGATCGCACCATTGATGCGGCTGTAGGTGTGCAGCTTGACATACTTGGTGTCATCGTTGGGCAACCAGAGCGGGTAGGACTTGATGATGATGACTACCGCACCATCATCAAAGCACGCATCAAAGTAAATCGATCGGATGGGCACGCAGAGCAGTTGATCGAGATTTTAGCGTTAGTTGCAACGCTGACAGGTGTGGAGCAACCCGCAGAAATACTTTTGCTAGATGTACCCCCGGCCGCTCTTCGTATTTCTTTGCTCACTGACATTGGGCCGCTTGATCCTTTGATCGTTTTCAATCTGTTAAACGATGCGCGGGGTGCAGGGATCAAACTCGATTTCATTTACACAACCACGCTGAAGGCAGACACCTTCACTTTCGGTGGTGATGGACCCAACGATCCTGATAAGGGCTTTTTCAATTCAGACACCCCCTCGGGTGGCAAGTTCGGAAACAAAGAAGGATAAACATCATGCCTAGACCAGCCGTAGATCCCCCCGTGTGGGCAACTGATCTAAATTACACAAGCCCCCCCAAAGCCGGTACACCGACGAAAAGCGATCCGGGTGCAGGCAAGCGGGTTGAAGGTTGGTTGCCTGAAGAGCAACCGCCCCCGCAGGAATTCAACCATGATGAAAACGCCCGGGGGCAGTGGCTGCAATACCTGGAGAAGCAAGACTTCATGTCACTGCTTCCGATTGAGCCTACGCTGTATACGACGGCAACAATCACAGCGGGGCAACTACTAGGAATCGCATCCCGTTTGCAGCAACCTGTAGCAACACAGCTTGCGATGCTTGGGGCTCACTCTGGAAGCAAAGTACTGCTGCGTAGTGATGATGGGGTTACTTGGCAGACTAACTCAAACCCTGGGGACTTCATCGGAATTGAGCACCCCCGATCAATGATCTTTTCAGTGGTTGCCGGACTTTGGATCATCGGCACCAAGACAGGTTCTACAGATCTGATCTTGACTGCGGCTGATCCTACAGGCGCATTCACTGTACGCACAGATCCTTCTATTGGTGCCGGTAATCATGGAGGCATGGCAGAGAGTGCAACTCACATCATCATGCCGGTAGGGGCTGAAACAATCCAAAGCACAAACGGCACTGCGTGGGCCTCAAACGGCTTTGCCGGAAAGGCTGCGATCTGGTCACCTACTTTGGATCGCTTCATCACTGTGGGGTTAAGTGTAGGGGTACGAGTTCAAAGCATCAACGGGGATGCCACTAGCCACACCGATCAATCCGGTAATCTTCCCGGTTCGCTAGCCGGGGTTGATTTCAATGACTGTGCTTGGGATCCCAAGTCGGGGCTTTTTATTATCGTTGGCGACGGCGGTAAGATCGCGGTGAGCCCCAACGGCACCACTACATGGACTGACAAAAGCATTGACGGGGACTTGGCAGAAGACATCACATCCATCGTTTCTGATGGTGCCGGCACGCTCTACATGGCTACCGCAAATCATTTGCTGCGATCCACTGATGGGGGTGCAACGTGGTTGGTGCGACGGCAACCAAGTTTTCTGCGGGGCTCTGCAATAGATCCTGCCGTTACCTACCACACTGATCGTCTGATCGTAGTGGGTCAGAGCGATAAGACTACACACGCGGGTATGTGTCTTGGCGGTAGGGGTGGCAGTCTTCTAGACATCATCGTTGCGTAGCCATGGCTTCTACAGATTGGACACAGCTTGGATTAGGGGCAGTAGTTGCCCTGCTGCTGTTGCGTGAAGTTTTCAGCTTTATTTTGAAGTGGAAGAAGGGCCAAGACGCAACCGACGAAAGAAAGCTGGAAGAAATGGCGGGACACGTTCGCCACATGTACAAGCAGCACACCCAAACTGATGTCCATGGGGTGACTCCATTGGTCTCAATGCGCATGACGATGGTAGCGATTGAAAAAACGCAAGAGAAGCAGACAGAGATCTTAGATCGCATCACTCGCGTACTGGATGAAATGCGTCTGAAACCACCAAGAGAGCGGGTGCGATCCGGGGGTGGCTAGTTTATGTTTGGGCCCGGGTCTGTAGGTGTGGCGCAGGGTCGGGTTTTAATCCTTCTCTCCCTTGCGCTATAATGATCCGGGCCCAGGCACTTTTTCAAAAGAGGTAGTACAGAGATGGATCAAGTAATGGAATTTCTCAACGCTCACGTTTTGCCACACTGGCCCTTCATCGCATGGGCTGTGATCGCGATGGTGATCGGGCAGGTGATGGTGAAAAACATCTTCACGAAAAAACACGCGGAAACACTGCGGCCCAAATGGCTGTGGTACTGGGCACGCAAGACGCTGCCGCTGCACCCTGTACTGTCGGGGATCGTGATCGGTATTTTCTGGCGCAACCCCGAACCCGCTGTAATGGGAATAGTCCCGGCGGCTGCTTACTTCGGTGTAGCGGGGGCTCTGTCTCTGTGGCTCTTCGAGGTGCTGCGCCGGGCAGCCGCAAAGCGTGGGGTGGTGCTGGCGCTGCCGGGGCAGACGGTGGCTCCGGGGGATCTGAAGAAGGAATGAAGCTGCTCCGAAAGATCGGCCGCGTCCTGCTCGCTGTGTTGGCGATTGCCGGCGCTGTGGTGGGGCTAGGCTGGCTCTGGGGCCGGCGGCGCGGCGTCTCGGCGGGGGGTGAAGTACAGGCCGCACAGGGCCGCGCAGACAGCCTCAAGCAACAACGTGATGACGCGCTAGCCCGTGCCGACACAGC
>LAZR01000302.1_pt1 | contig 45854 bp, 84 predicted proteins | sample 329461 | NCBI WGS metagenome assembly LAZR01 (sample SAMN03002196, study PRJNA259156) | marine sediment metagenome | biome: sea floor; feature: Hydrothermal impacted sediments; material: marine sediment; isolation source: Loki non-amplified sample from Loki's castle hydrothermal vent sediment ...
CCAATTGAATTAAATCATCATCACCACTAAAACCAATCAATCCTTTCCTGTCTTTATCAACATACAACCTAATATAGTCAGACCCCTGTGCTGTCCGCCTGTTAATATTAAGTTTCTGCCCATCCACTCCATCTCCTATAGCAGCGTTATCATAGAACATATCAATAGAAACATCGGCACTCATATCGAGAACACCATCGGTGAGAGTTGAGCCGATTGATATGTCAGTGTCTCGGAAGTTAATTTCACCTGTGGTGATGAGGTTGCCTGCATAAAAATCAAAGTTCTTCGCACTACTTACTCTTAAAGCATTTTGAGATGATGAACCGCCAGTCCCTGCTCTTATATCAAAATTACCCCCGCTAAAAGCAAAGACGGTAGCACCAGCACTGCCTGTAAGGAATTTCCCTGTTTCGCCTCCGCCAGTTGATATAATACTGCCTGATGTAGTATAATTACCCGTCCCTGCGGAAATGTCTACATCCGAACCTGTGATGTTGCCTACATTAGTAAAATTACCGGAAGCATCTATTGTAACAGAGGTATTGCCTATAATGACATTGCCACCATCTTCGGCTAATACAACATCACCAAAAACACTACCAGCACCGGTTTTGGTTTTAAGTTCGATGTTTCCACCTCTGCCAACACCACCACCACCGGCGGTAAGCAGAATATCACTACCTCTTACCGCTGGGGAGACGGCATCGCCGCCGACCACGGTTAAAATATCGGGGGCATCTAATCCCGCACCATTAAAAGAGGCACTCTGAATATCTATTACGCCGTCAGTATCAAAATAGCCACGGCTTTCTATCGTGATAGTATCAAGAACAATAGAATCGCTGACAGTTAATACGCCGGCATTAGTCCAGCAATTGGGAAAAGGAGCATTTCCTAATTCTATATCGCCAAGAGTAAGAATAAGGTTATTATCAGTTATGAGAATATTGCCAAAGGCACTGATACCACCGTTGGTCAAAATGACATTACCATTGGTTAAAGTAATACTGTTACTGGATATTGTCCAGTTGCCGGTCAAATCTCTTGTACCGTCAGTTAAGAGATACTGGCTATGGTCGTCATCGGCCAAGCCCAAGAGCAAGCCGTGGTCGAGCAGGCCGTTAATATATTCTATAGAACATATACGGTTGTCTCTCATTTATTTACTTTCTTGCCTTTTTTATGTGAATATTAGTGCTGTTTATACTCTAAAACGCTTCAGGATGCCCCAGGATGCCCTAACTCCCCTCAACCCCTACCAAACTACCTTTTTTTTCAAAAAGATTTAATTTTTCACTTGACAGGCCGTGTCCAATAGGGTATGTTGTAATCAAAACTATTTAAGGAGAACAAAAATGAAAACCAGAATTCTAATTGTGATGATTGTATTGTCTGTCGGATATATGGCTTTTGCCAGCCCAGACAGTCCTGGCCGCTCGATGATGTCGGCCTTATCCGGTATTCAGGACGCAATTCTATCCCTGACCGAACCGGAAGTCAGTACCGAAAAAGAATGGTATCATGGACGATTCCAAGTTAGTACCGCCCATAACGATGCGATTTTTGTCGTACCGGCAGGTCAGCAGTTTGTTTTGCGGAGATTATATGCGCATCCAACATATAACGATGCAACGCTTTGGCATTTAGCAGCCAATCAAACAACTATTTTATACGGCTCAATCAATAAATATAGTTTTCAAACCGGTACTGGCAGTATAATATATAAATTCCAGCACGACTTTCCTGATAATTCCGTAACCGTTAATTCGGACGAAACCCTGAACGTAGTTAATGAAAGCGGTGCATCACTGGATATAACAGTCATTGGCTATTTCCAAACTATGCCGTGGTAACATTGGTGGCAATTTGGGCTTTAGTTTTTACCGCCTATTAGTTCCCATAAATCTTGTTCTTCGGTTGTTTCGTATATACGCTTTATGCCGATAAAGGGAACACCTGTTGAGATGGCTGTTGCCTCGAATAGTGCTGGCATTATTTTATCCATATCACCAGAAAATATTGCACCGGAAGTTTTTGCTGCTGTTGAAATTACTGATGGCGAAGGCGCCCCCCATCCTCTTTTGCCTGCAAGAGTAGCCGAACCTATAACTGGCAACGATGCTAATGCTTGGTCTGTTAATGCTTCAAGAATATCGTCTCTGTCTTCGGGTAGCTCTTTGTGTTGTAATGCCCATATCCAAGCAGCTACTATAGACAGGGCTATGACCGACCTACCAACCTCTGCAAATTGCCGGTTATACCACGCAGCAGGTATATCGTGAGTAGCCACATTATATATTTGATTGAGTTGATTAGTGAACATAGTAAACCAATTTAATACTTCGTTACTTGCATACACTTGGGCGATGTCTTTTGACGCCGCCGCTGGTTGTGTTCTTAAAGAAGTTTGTCGTGCTTTTTTCGCTGCTTCCGTTAATGATAAGCCCTGTCGTAATTGGTAATTGATTACTGCATTTTCGCCGATAACTCTAACGGCACGGTCGACTTCATATATCCCCCGTAAGCCAGCAGTACCAATTTTCCGTACGATAAAAGTTCGTGCAGATTTATTGGTATGTTTCAATTCTTCCATTTCTCTTACAATTTGAGCGTGGCTGATTTGCCTGTTATGGCTTTGAATTGCTTCAAGGGTTTTCTTCGGATTTACTGCTACTTGTATGGCAGACATTAGTAAATCGGAAAAACTTGAATTGACTGCATAAAATGCCAGCGATGGTGCTTGTTTGGCGACTGTCAATAAATTATATGACAGGAAAGCAACAGCAGTATTTTTTCTAAGTGCTCGTGAAATATTTTCAATATCGTCAAAGTTTCTATAGAAATCTGGATTTGCCGTACGCTTGAGATAATTTTTCAACGAACTGTATACGGGTTCACCAAACTTATCTTTTACATTATCAGCAAAGCTTTTATTATTAACAACTGCATTTAAGTCTTTTAGTAACTTTGCCATCGCAATATAATGTTCCTGCTTGCGAACTTCGCCCTCCCAAACCCTTGTTAAAGATGTATCAATTGGAAGTTGATACTCTGGGGGAATCATTTGCCTCTCTTTAGTAAACTTGTCGTGAACCTGAACCGTACCAATTCTGTAATCGCTTTCATCAGAATAATCAAAGCCAGCCAGAATATCATCCTTGTTGGCTTTGTCCACACCAATCCTACGCATCTTGGTATAATTCGTTACTCTGCCCAAATCTCTGTTTTCCGCTTCAATCACAGCATTTCTAATCCTATCCCAATTGTCTGCGTATTCTTCAATGACAAATTCCGCCCACTTCTTTTCTTCGTTGGTTAGTCCTTCAACAACTTGGTTAAAAATATCCTCTGTAATAAGAAGCGTTTTGCCACTTTCCATTTCGATGCCACCCTGCTGAAGAGCCAGACGGGATTGTTCATTCATCCAACCTGCATAAATACCACTCATATCATCAACCGTGAGGGTTATGTCGCCAACCTTTCTTCTTCTGGAAAAATGGAATAAAGACAAGCCAAGTTCTTTAAGTTTTGCTTTACCTCTTTGCTGGCGATGGTCAACGTGTGTTAGTTCAGAATCAGTTGCATCTTGGATGGCAGTATCGAACATTGTTACAAGCGTACCTGCGAATTTCTTTGCACCATCAAGCATATCAAGCAATCGTAACGGCCTTAAAAACGAAGCCCTTTCTTTCTTAAAGCCTTTAGGTTTTCTGGCGTTTTTGATAGAATCATTAGCGGCTTTGACCATTTTATTTAACTTGGCCTTGTTTTGTTTTGCCATTAACTTAGATTTGAGTTTGCCAAGCTTCGATAATCGTTTAATCTCGTCAAAGACTTGTTGTAATTGTGCCATCGATAAAGATTCTATATCTCGTTTTTCTAATGATTCAAGTATATCTTCTGGGATTTCATTGGCTTGGTCTGGATTATCTTCTAAGTGTTTACGGAGGGCGGCTTTCTTTTTTGCACCTTTTACATCTTTTACCTTAAAATCTATAGCAGATTGGATTTCTTTTATCGCCTTGGCATAGAACGGGTCAAGATTCTTGCTTGGTTCAGCTTTGATTTTCTCGGCAAGGTTCTTTCTGAGTTGTACTTGTTTGCGAAGATATTGTAGCTCTCTAAGTTCTTTTCTTGCGGCAGCAAAACCTTCCTTCGCCGCCTTTCGTACTCTACGCATAACACTGTTAAGCTGTTCTATTCTGGTAACGGTAACCTTGTCTGCTTTTGACATTTGAACAGAAAAAGATATTCTTTGATTTACATTATCTACAGTAAGAATAGTAGGTTTAGTTGCCCTAACAACTGTAAATGGCTGGTTGGGCTTGGGAAGCTCAAGGACTTTTCTAAGTTCCCTAATATCACCCCAATCCGCATTCACCCTTGCTAAATCATTTTCTGTTCTTATTAGATTATCATTAAGTCTTTGTTCCAAACTTGCCTCAAGCATTACTAATGTACTCATCGCCTGGTCGCCGGTCATCTCAATGGCTTCTCGCTTTGTAGGGAACGGGCCTTCGAGGAACGGTTTAACATCGCCCTCTTCTTTACCGAAAATTTCAGCGAATTTCTTTGCCATTCGGCGAGTAACATTGCCAATATAAAGTCTTGGCTTAACCGTTAATGGTAATTCTCTCTCAATGCCCTTTTCTATTTTGGTAACTTCGATTTGTTCTTCTTTTGGTAAAGCAGTAATTTCTTCGCTTATTTCTGTGGGTTCGATAACTTGTTCGGCCAGGGTTTTTGGGTCTACTCTTGGGCGTATATCAATAACACGGCCAATCTGTTGGTCAGGTGCAACTTTGTCTTTAATTTTTACGCCTTGTTGGTCAATAACATTAACCACCGTACTGCCTACGTGACCTGGAGCAGCAAGAATAGAAAACGCTTGAACAGATTGTATTGCCGTGTCTTTGTATCGCCTCATTATTTCATCAACAGAAGCGTGTGGAATATCGCCATCGTCAGCCCTGTTGCGAAGATATTTGGCAAGTTCGCCACCAACTATATTTGATGATTCCTGTCCAAGTTCCTGTAAGGTTTCAACGGTTATAGTTTTGCCATAAGACCGCAATTGTTTACTGGCAAGCTTTAATAAAGACTTATTTTTGATGGTTTTGCTTATTGCAGTCTTTATGCCTTTGCGCAATAACCTTTTAGCGCCTGGAATGGTCTTGATTAGTTCATCTATTTGTGCTACTTCCAATAAACCATTAACAACACCAACGCCAAGGGCTATTGACCTCGCAATGTGCGGGTCTATTCTTTCGCCATTTGGCCCTTTCATCTGAAGCAACTCGTCAAACATCAGCCCAGCTTCAATTTCTGTTGCTCTTTTTGCTCCACCGTAAACCGCACCAACTGTCCCAAAAGCAACAAAAGCACCTGGCACTGTAACTATTTCTTCTGGTAATAAGACCTGTGGCCCTACCTGTCCCGCTATAGCAGCAGCGCCAGCGGCTGGCAAGCCCGTTGCAAGACCATATTTTGCACCAGATGACATAGTATCCCACATCATCGGCAACATATTGGTTGCAGCGTTTAGTGATGACTCAAACCAATTATCACCACCAGTAGGCAGTTGAGCAACTGGCGGTAAATCAAAATTGATTGTCTTCAGACCAATCATTTCCTGCCATCGAATTTCAGCCCTATCCAACTGATTTCTGCCATTGCGCCAACTATTCTTTATGCCTTCCCATGTATCAACCGTGCTTTCTTTGTTCATTAACGCTCGTAGTGCTATTGCATTAGCTTCTATATCGTTAATTCTGCTACTGGTGATACTCCCTACAAATGCAGCCATTTTGTATTTATCTTCGACTTCTTTCGCTAAGGGACTGGTAATCGGGTCTTGATTGAGCAAATTAATTCTATGACGGTCATCATCACCAAGAAAGCTTTTGACATCAAAATCGTTCGATGTTATCCTATTAACATCTATAACAGGTCTATCTATTATTGACGTGGTAGCCAAAGCGCATCTCCCTTATCGTTTGTGCCAGCATAAAACTCATTGATAGTTTTATCCCCAACTTTTCTTGTGCGAATATCACCAAACCGGAATCTTTGTTTTACTTTGTTTCCCTTAATATCAATATAGGTATGATTAAATCCCCGCTCATCCCACCCACCAAATCCACCCCAAAACCTAAATTCCTTAGTTATTAAGCCCGCAAAGAATTTATCAGCCACTGCTTCGGCAGGCTTCTGGCTGTCAATAAATTCCTTCATTTTCCTTTTTAGTTCAAGATATGTTATGCTTGTCTTTGCCTCATCTTTATCGCCGAAAAACTCTGCATTGAGAAGAGTTGAAAATTGGGTATTGTATTTTGTAATCGGAGCTATTAGTCCTTTTTGGGCTTCTCTTAGTCTATCTACCATGCCCGTTACATTTTCTGTGCCTATGCCCTTGGTGGAATTTTCATATAACTGGGCTTCTGTAATAGCCATTGGGTTAAGGTCAATAATTGCTTCGGTTCTGGCTACCACAATTGGGTTACCTTTTTTGATAAAGTTCACTTCCCCCTGTTGTTCGGCCTTTTGTCCTGCTACATATTCGTCATAGTGCTGGTCAGCTTGTTCTGGGTCTTTCCACGCCAAATTAAAATCTTCTCTTGTTAAAGGTTCAACCTCACCTGTAGTGTCAGCAAAATAAGCATCCTCTTTTTCATAAAGAGCAAGTTTGGCTTCTCTGTTTTCTTCATCAAGCACTTTCTCGGCTTGATTTTGTGCTGTAATTGCAGAAGCAATAATGGTATCATAATCTTTGGCCGTAAGCCCATCCCTGTCTGGAGTGTCAGCGAATGGGCTTTCCCCAGATTCTATTCTTTTTTTGGCGTGCGTGATTGCTTTTTTAACTATGGCATCAGTTGGTTTCTTGCCATTAAGAAGATGATTTATTTCTTTTTTGGTTAATGTTGGAATTAGCGTTGGTATTTGCGTTTCTTTACCATTAAGCTCTACTCCTATGGATATTTCAGTTGCAATCTTTCCGCTGCCATCTTGCATTTCTAATTCGCCCAAAAAACCCTTACCCTTCAATGTTTTATCTGCTCTGCGCCCAGCCCTAAGCACTTCTTTTTTTGTCTCCATTTCCTTAATTATATCTTCTGGAAATAATTTGGATTGATTTAGATAAAATCCTATTTTTGCTTGTTTAAGGGCTTCTTCTAAATGGATTGCAGCAATTTCCTTAGTATATTTTCTTTCAAGTGCCGCTTGGGTTAATTTTATTTGCTTATCTATATCTTGTGCTGCCGTTAAAGAACCATCATCGTTTGATATTTTCAAATCTAAATTCTTTTTGCTTATATCAATATCATTTTCAACTTGCTGAGTAATGGTAAGAATCTGAATCCCCTCATTCAGTTCATTCTCAAACGCCTGCTGTTCAATTTGTTCATTTGCCGCCGCTTCTGATGAAAACTTCTGTTGGTTAAAAGTCTTTTTCTGTGAGGCGATGATTTTTTGTGTGCCCTCTGCCCAAGTATCAGGGTCGGGATTATTCAGCATAAACTGTTTCGTCTGGAGCTTGGCCAAATCCCTTGACTCGCCAGCAGCATTTATAGATAATGAATCCCGTGCCTTTTCGCCCCTCTTGCGTAACTCTTTCAAAACCCCGCCTATCTGCTTTAGGGTCTGAGCGCTTTCCGTAGAAAACGGGAACCCAGATGGGTCTATAAACGGAGTCCTTTGGACTGTGGTTTGGAGTTGCGCCCGCTCAACCGGAACTGGAACCGTCGAATCTGCTCGTTCTATTCTTGCCATAATTTATTTACCAAATATAAATCCACCAGATGATGTTCTGCCCGTGGCAGTAGCAGCACCACCAGGACTAACGCCACTACTAAATGCAGCAAATTGAGGACTTGGACTTGCAGTGCCAAGTATCGTACCGCCCGCTTTAATATATGAGAGCTGTTTTGCCTGCTTTCCTAATGTAAATGCAAATTGGCCTCTTGCAAGACTTAGCTGACCTCTGAATAATTCCTGTCTACCCAAGACCTTGCCTTTGAATATTTCAAATGCCGCCGCCTGCTTTAGTTCCCGACTCCTGATTAGACCTCTTCTTAAAGTTAAATTCCTGTCAAGAAAGAACTGGAATGCCGTATCAGTAAGAAGGCTTAATGTAGCCCCTGCTAATCCTATACCGGATTTTCCAACCAATGCTCTTTGGGCAGCTTGAACAATCTTTCCTTTACGGGAAACCCTTTGTTCTTCTACTGCTGCTGCATCTTCTTCAGCTTTTGCCTGCCTATTTAATGCCGCTGCATTAGCTTCGGCTGCATCGTTTAGCGCTCTTTGGTTAGCTCTTGCTGCCGCAAGGTTTCTCTCGCCAATCTGTTTAGCGAACTTACCTTGAGCCTCAGCAATCTGCCCTTCTTTTATCTGACCAAAAGCTGTAAATAAAGCACCCATTAAATCACCATCGAATACTTATTATAAATATTACCGTTGTATTTTTCTTTTTCGTTTGTTCTTTTAAGATTGATTAACTTGGCCAACTTCTCACCTTTACAGAATTTGTCTAAAATATAAGTTGATATTCTCACATTACCAACAGAAGTAACCATAAGATTAAAAGCTTCCTTGACAGTTCTCGCCCACATAAACGGTCTTTGTGAACAATCCTTGCTCATTTTGACCCAAACCATACCTTCTTTTTCATCTACAAAACTAACTCCACCGCAAGCCATTGTTCTGCCCTTTTCTACCGCTGTAACGGCTATGCCTCTTTTAAGCATATTATCAAACTGACCCAATGAAGCGAAGGGTTCAACTGGGTCTCTAATCTTTAACGCATCGCCATCTTTATATAATTTGAATATTATCGTTTTTCTTCAACCTCGAATGATATTACTGTAGAAAGTGCAGTGAAGGGAACTGGGTCATCAGATACAATAGTTACGTAAGCATCTTCACTGAATCCGCCCTGGGCAAGTCTTTTGCTCTCATTAGTATCCTGTGAATCGGTACTATAAGTCGCCCCTAAATCCTGTAAATATTCCGTACCACCATATTCCTGACCTGCGCTGCCAAGCAAAGAACGGATAAATCTTACCACAACAGAATGGATACGTTTTATTCTGGTCTGTAATGTTCCCTGTGGGCTTGGTGGAATAGCAAGACGCATTGTCCGAACCTTCATTTTGTAGGGAAGTCCGTACTGAACGACAGATGCGTTAGTGGCAACGCCACCTTTTTTCAAAGTAATTATACCAGTACTGGCATCAGCAGTTGCGTTATCAAATACTTCTCCATCAGCGAATACGGCTACAGTTTCACCTTTCAGATGGGCGGCAGTTACGGTCGCTGTAGAAGTGGAATCATAAGTAAGTCCGGAATCAACAAAGAAAGCATCCTCTATATCATCGCCCCAGTTTCTTGGCTTGAACTTTACAACGTGTCTTACTACGGAACTGTCTATCGTCCATTTAACAGAAGCCCAAACCTCATCTTCTGTAGAGCCGTGAATCACCGCTACGCTCTCAACGATTCCAGTATTTGTTTCTACATCAGATGAGTTACCGAATATCTGCCTCGCCCAACCGGAAACTTCTTCTGCCGGTTCGTAGGTAAAGGTCGGCATTACGCCATCTGTTCTCGTAGTCCATATAATAGAATCGGGCACTCTTTGGACTGCCATATCAGTAGGGGCTGATTCAAATAAATCATAAGCCAAGAGGGTAGCATCATCAACAACGAAGTTCTCTGTAATAGAATCGAACTGCATAGCTCCTAATTTCCTACCCTGTCTCTGGAAGAAGAAAATGGCATCGTTTAAGATTGCCGGTTGAATATCACCACTACCAAAAGAAGTCTGTGGGGTCGCCTTCCTATCTGATGGGGTTACCGGTTTGTCAGGGTCACTTGCGCCGAACCTGTATTCTTTATTGGCTGCGCCTATAGCCATAACCTGTCGAGCGAACATCCACTGAATTTGGGAAACCTCGTTATCGTTTAACGGGAAGATAAGTGCATCATCGGCAAGGCCAATATTGGAAAATTCCATATTCTCATATAGACCACTCTTGGAACTCCAAATAGTATCTGGATTATTTGCAGAAGAAGCCCACCATAGTCTATCTTCAAAGAATGTAACTGTTCGTGGATAACCCCTGAAATCAGACCAAGCCCCTTCTGCCCACATAGAAGTTACTTCGGTTACATTGGTATTAGATTGAATATGCAAATCCGTTATAGCAATCACAGTTACGGTGTCGGAATCTGTAAATGCCGTTACCTGAACAATTCCCCTATGGATTTGGTCTTTGGCAGTGAACGTGCCCTTCATTGTGTTTACAGAAAAAGTAAAAGCATAAAAAACATCATCTTCATCTTCTGTTGCAGAAAAAGAAGTAGCAGATGAAAAAGGTCTAAATTCCTGCCATTCTCCATTACCAGCCTTGCGCCACAATTTGCCGCTATCGGTTCCAGCCACAAATTTGCTAATATCAAATATATAATCGCCCTTGGTTTTTATAGCATTAGCTATATTGGTTGGTGCTGCATTTGTACTATTATCTTGAGTAGAGGTTGTGTTGTCATCCCTGGTCTGCTTTAAGAGCCATAAAGAACCGACGTGGTTCGTATTGAATGGTGCATTATCTGAACCAGCGTCTCGGTCATTGGCTTCTAATACACCCGTCCTGCCGGAGTCGATATAATTAGCGGTATAACCAACAGTAGCAACATCCCCGTTTTGGAAATCCTGTCTACTACCGCCTATAAGGGCGACAACCGTTACTGTAGTACCATTATTATCAGTTACAACACCTTCTGCGCCGGTTGTGGTATTATGTATAGTATGTCCTATAAATGCGTCTACTGTCCACGATTCACCCGAATCAGTAAAGACCGTAGAAGATGTCCCCCCATCCTGTGTTCCTGTCATTGCTTCTGTGGCCGTACCGGTAAATTGTAAAATAGCATCATCGTCTACGTTCTCGATAAGGAACGGCCCACCCGTGAATGATACATTTGCTATTGTCCAATTGGTATCAGCCAGTCTTGAAAGTTTCTGAGGATGGTGGTCTTTGTGAGCAATGTACATTACATCGGCGGATTGGGTAGTATGGACTTGGAATGCTTCGATAGAAGTGTAAGGAGAAACTATTGAATAAATCGAAATAGCAGAAAAAAGAGCATTAGCTTCTGACGAAGAAAGTTCATCGGAAAACATAGCCACGTTATCTATTTTGTCTTGAAAATTAAAACCAACTGCGCCTGAACTAAAACTTGCTCCGATATAAACGTCTGTATCAGTTGCAGTCATAGCTACATAAGTGCCCGTTTCCGCTCTTACGTCATTATCGAGTGAACCATCGAGATAAAGATTCAACCCTGTCTCACTGCTTGAGCCGTCGTAAGTAACTACAACAAAATGCCAACCCTTATCTGCGAAAGTAAGTACAGTGGCGGACACTCCAAGAGCAGCAGTGCTATCATCGTGATAAAGTGCAAAAGTTAAAATATTGTTCGCATTTATCGTTAAAAGCCATTCCCTTTTACTGCTCGCAACCAGACCGTCTTTAGAAATAATCATCTGGTCGCCGGTAACGCCGTCGTAATAAAACCACGCAGCAATACTAAAGGCACTGTCAGTAGAACCATTGCCAAAACTAAGAGTGGCAGCGTCATCAACTTTTACGGATTCAGTGCCATTAAAACCAAAAGCGCCGGTTCCTACCTGGCCAATTGTATGCAAAGCGCTGGTATTAACCGTTGCCGTACCGTCGTGAGTATTTCCGTCATCGTCAAGAACAGTAGTATTGGAAGCATTGTCATTTAACTTCCAATGGGCTATGATATTATCCAAAGCGGACAAATCCTCTGTCCCCGCCGAAGAGACTATTGCGCCGTCTTTGTAAAATCTCAAAAGTACATTACTAAATTCTAAAACCAAAGAATCGTCTACCGAGAACTCGAACGGGAGAAGATTGAGTTTATTAGGCCCAGTAGCTATATATTCTGTACCGGTACGTTTTACAAACCCGCCGTGGGGCAGAACGGTGGCATTAATCATTACAGATGCGCCGTTGTGATATTTGTTTATATCAGGACGGCCATCTATATAACCAGAGAGTTCGCCGGAATTATATGATGTTTTAAGGACTTTTTGTGGCATTATTCAGTATACCATCTGTAATAGGCCGTGCAAATTGTTCCCGTAGAACCTGCACCAGTAAAAAGTCCTTCCCAGAATCTCTTACCTAAAACTGGTACAATAACGCTCGCAACATTGTCTGTGCTATGGTTATTAATACTTACTTTGTTTGCAGTAAGACCCCTGCCGTCAGTAGTAGCAGTTATGGAATCGACCCAAAGCAATGTATCTGCAGAAGCAACAACTTCGGCCTTGCCTGCAATAAGAGCTAATTTAGCAACGAACTCTCTTGGCCCAGTCTCACCCATCGAGGTATATAATTCAAAATCAGCAGTTTTGCCATCAGCGTCGGTAGTGAATGATATGGTAAATATAAACTCTAATTTAACTGCATCTAAATTTAAGCCAGCACCAGCAATTGCATACAAATCAGTCGCATCTGCACCGGCATCATCACTGCCCCATATACCAGTACCCTGTTTGGCAGCATTGGCAATGTAAGTTGTGTCTGGCGAACCGGCAACATCAGTAATCTGGTAGAACTGTTCCCAGCCGGATGATTTCCTTCTTATAGCCATTATAATCTCCTAAAAGTGTCTTGCATAAATCCTTATATCTGTTGTGGTTGTAAGTGATATAACGTAAAACTTAATGAACCTATACCCTATAGCGTCAAATGCGAATTTGGCAGGACGTGAATTGCCACTATCAGCTACTAAAGTACTACAAGCTGCTAAATGTATTGGAGCAGTACCACCAAGAACCATTGTATCGGCTATACGCCAATCTCCTGTCTCTACAACTGAACCAATAGTAACAGCAAGAGAAGCTATCTGTTCTATCGGGCCGCCTTCAGAAGCACCTGCTACTATTACAGTTGCACTACCAGCAGGTTGTCCAGTGATTAGAATTTCCAATCTATACGCTTGTGTTTCTGTGCCTTTGCCACCGTTTGAAGGCAAAAGCAAGTTCATATCACCGGAAACAGTGGTAAAGGGAAATGATGTCGGGAAGGTGTCCGTAGCGCTGCCGGTTACAGAGTCAACTATATTATAACTGTCTACCACGGTCTGTTCGGCATTACCATACATTTACTGTCCCCGTCTGTCTTGACCGAATCCATTCGGAATTAAAGATGGGTTTGGGTGTTCCCTGTGCGCCATCTATTGACCTCGCCTTTGGCATTGTGAGTCTTTCAAATTCGTTTATTAAATCTACCTTACCTTTGGTATCATTGGTAAGTCCGGTGATAATCTTGATAGCAAGTTTCATTGCTATGGCTTGTTTTAGCTTGGAACCCCATTTAGTAATATCTGTAAGTTGAGTGACGTAAGCTGTAAAGACTATTCTGTGGTCTATCTTGTCACCTGCCGCAGAGATGTTCCCTGCCAATATATCAACTCTCTGTTGGGCGGCGGTATTAGTGCCGGAGGTATCAGATGTATGTGTAACTAATACTTCGTAGGAAACTGTACTACCCTCTCCCCTTGAAACCAAATTGCCAGAAGTAACGTCATTAGAGACTGTATCAGAAGTGTGATTAACTAATACCTCATAAACTATAGTCCCGCTTTTGACATATTCTCCGTCTTTGTATACAGTTGCAGTAACCCACGCCTGAGGTGTGATTGAGACAAATTCGCCGTCTATGTATTCTATTCCAGAATCCCACGTCTGCGGTGTTTCTCCGGCATTAGAAAGAATGTATTCGCCCTCAACTTCCCAGGCGTTTATACCCTGTGATTTATTCCTCTGGTCAGAACCGAGACTATCATCAACAGAAACGATTCTAAGAGCGGCAGAGGGCTTTGAATATCTTCTGTCATATCCGAATACTGGGTCGGTAGCATCTTGGAGTATAATGACCCTTACCATCGCCTCATTCCAAAGATGAGATTTTAACACTTCATCTCTTGCTTGGTCATAGTATCGAATACATAAAAGGTTCTGCTTCAACGCTCTTGAGGCAGTAGTATCTTCTACTTGATACTCCCCAACATAACCCAAAGCCAGATTGTGAATCACTTCCTGTGTCGAAAGCGCCATTTTATTACCTTTCTAAAAGGATGGGCAGGGGACAGTTGTCCCCTACCCCAGAACGTGGACAGCGTTCCTATATGCACTTAATAAGTCCACGGAATTGTAATGTTTGCAAATTTCTTTCGGGTCACAAATTATCTTGTAGCCCTTCTCGGTCACTTTATCGAAAAAGTACATATCTTCCATAGACTTGATAGCATTCCCATTGTTTTCCCATTTTGGTTGGTATATCATCTTAAAATAAGGCCAACCTATATCTTCCAAAACTTCCCTTCTGACAAGAAGACAACCCGCACCGGCAGAACGTGTTTCAAACGACTCTTTCGGTAAGGGTTCAGACATTAACAGTAGGTTCCTGTCCATATCAGTAACCGACCATTTGAAACCGTGATTGAGAAGAAACAAAGGATATACCCCCACACATACGTCAGCGTCAAGGGCAAGAAGATTTTCAAGACAAAGCTGTTGAGGAACCACATCGGTGTCAATAAAATATACGTGCGTCCACTCGTCGGCTTTGACGTTATGGGTATGGTCTTCGATTAACGTATTGCGTGACATCTCTGGGCTTATCGTGCTTGTATATCCCCATTGTGTGAATCTCTGGTTAGCCACGTAAGAACAATAAACTGCTGTTTCGCCGTGAATCCTTGAATCCTTGTGCATGGGAGTTGCAAGGAAAATTCTTGGTATTACAACTGGTTCTAATTTAGAATAGGGTCTGTCCACGTTCTATCTCCTTAGCTAATCTGGCCTGCAATTGTGTAGAAAATCATTACCGCAAAACCTTCGGCGGTAGTCCAGTCTATGGCAGCAGACGTAAGAAATACATCCACATCAGCCTCTAACGGGTCTAACGTATTGGTATAAGTCGTACCGTCTGGTTTGGGAATAACAAGTTGCGGCGTTGTTGAATTAAGCGCCGAAATATCACCAAACAAATCGGTATCGCCTGTGATACCAAGCGTACCCGTTGTCGCACCAGCTGTTGCATCGGGTGCGTCAAAAGTGGCCGTTGCAATAGGCCATACAATTGAATACAACACCACAGCATTCTTAGGTAACTTGCCAACATGATGTGTAGAGGCAAGAGTAAGACCCGTTGCAGTTAATGCGGTGCTTCTATCGATGGAACAATACACGTGACCGCCAGCAACAGCGGCACGTGGGAATGTACCCACGAGAGGAGCATTTTGTAAAGCGTAAACAGTACCTTCATAGGTTCCAGTAGACATAATCTATCTCCTTTAGATACATTCGATTTTAATAATCTTGTCTTCATCCATTCGGATTGAATTCATACCGACACGTGCGGAAATTTGCCAAATCTGCGGTCTTGGAAGCCAGTCAACGTTAAAAATAGGTGACTGATGGCGGGCAAACAGCATTCCTTCTTTTGTCCAAACAGGAATCTCAAAGACATTGGTGTCTCCATCTACGTCATTTGTCGAACCTATAGTGAGTTGGTTGGTAACTACGAACCTGAAACCCATATACTCATTGACAACACCGGCCACTAAAGACCTTATAATATTGGTGTCAATGGATTGGGTCTCGGCCTCACGTAAAAGGTCAGACATCTGTTTGGGGGCACAGGCAATGTAAAACATATCATCAGGGTCGTTATTGAGTTCAATCAAAGCCTGACGGGCTAAGATTAACTTCTCAATAGTAAGACCGGCTGATACGCCACCAGCGGTGAAATCAGACTGGACATCGTGTGCAAGAGTCCTGCCTGCGGCTGAAGTAGAAGTGGTGTACAAAGCGTCCTGAAGTACATAAGTATCTGTACCTGGATTCTTACCACCATCTACGTTAGCGAAGAATGCGCCTGTGATGACTTCATTCTCTTTTCTGATTATACCTTTTGCGAGAGCTTGGATATAATCGCCAGTGGGGTCGGTGTGGAGGGCAATGTCATCTTCTTTATCAACAAAGACGGCCTTGCGATACCAGATAGGTGAAATCCACCTACGGTTGTGGGTAATATCCTCAACGGGAATATCCTCAAATCTGGTCTGTTTCTGGGTCATTTCGATAGTGCCGAGGAAGTCGTAAGACTCATTCTCGCCTTCTATTCGCTCTTCCCGTAAAAGACCTTGATATTGAGGTTTCTTCTCTTGAAGGACGTGTTCGTAACCAGCGGTATACGAATTGAAAAAAGCTTCCGTGTAACCGGTGGTTGAATTGGTGTTTGTATTACGTGTGGTCATAAAACACCTCCTAACCAAAATTAACAATAGTTTACGCTCAGGTTGTCTCGGTTAAGAGGCCATCACTACTGGATTTACGTCCAGCGGACGGATAGGTTACTATCATTTGTGGGGCTTATGCTTATCCACAAATCTATTTATGCACGGGGGGCAGAGCCTTGTCCCGCATTGGCCACAATCATATTGAGTTCCATAAATCGAGCCATACAAGCTTTATGCTCAGGATTAAACTTTTCTAAAAAGGCTTTACTTGTTTTTATTTCGCTGAGTTCTTCCAAAGGTGTTTTTGTTGCTGCGGGTGGTGTCGAAGGAGTGATTATATCTTCTGCATCACTGCTGTTAATAGTAATCAACATATTTACTATTTCAGGTTCTTTGTCAATGTTAAGTTTTCTGAAAAACTCTAATACGCCAAGCTTCTGTGCAGTTGCCTCGATACCCCTAAAAGTTGAATCGTAATTAGCTTCACCCCATTTGTTTTTCATCGCCAGAATATTTTCTTGTTCACGTTCTCTGGTTTGAACATTATAAGCTTCGGTTTGCGCAGCAACGGCATCTAATTGAAACCTTACCGTTTCCTCAAACTCTTTTTGACTCCATCGTCTTTGATTGGCATATTCCTTGAACTGACCAATCAATTCGTCCCCAATTGAAACATCGCCGTCATAGGTAAATTCATATTTATCCGCCGACCCAACCCATCCAAGTTGTGTGCGGATTTTGTCCCACCCCTCAACATCTTCAGCTTCAGGGATGACTAAATGTTCACCAGCGCCCTTGAACTTTTCCAGTTCACCGTAGCCGTCAACAATTTGATTGATGTTAGTCCATTTCTTTTTTTCCATCAATGTTCGTATGTTTTCCGGCGCACTGTCCCTTATTTCTCCATCGGCACTCATCCATCCTGATGGTTCCGTAGGCGGGGCGGGAGTTTGTGCTGGCTTAGTAGGTTCCGTGTCCACGTTCAATATATCAGGCATCTTTGTTCTCCTTAACTTTTATCATTCCGATTATTCGTAAATATACTCTTCGTTTGCCTTCATTGAAAAATGTCTGGTAGGCATTTGGGTCTCGCTCACTAACACTTGTATTTAGAAAACCACAAACTTTTTCCAAGTCATCTTTAACTATTTTCCCATCGTCAGTCTTAAATAACCTACCGTATGCGTTTTTTAGTTCGGTCTGTTTCTTTTCGTTTTCAATTCCTTGCTGTTCTGCGTCCATTATAATCCTTCTGCAATTGAACCTGCTACTGGTGCTTCGTTGACATTGCGATATGCCTTGCTCGCTTCTGCGGCTATCTCTGCCTGAGCAGCAGCTTTTTGTAGTTCTTTAATTTCTGCTCTTTCAGCATCTACTAAATCTTGGTCTTTCAATCCTTCCGCTGGTGCGCCTGAATTGAGCCACGAAGTCCTAAACGATACATCCCAGCCGACATTATCAAACACCGGAGAGACTTGGGCATAAGGCGCCCATTTAGCAAGGGTCGCTTCCATAGCGTTAGTCTGAAGATTGCTCATAGCCAAAGCAAGTCGGCCTTGATAGACTATATCAAAGTCAAAAGAAACCGGTGGTTCAGGTATTCGTTTGGCCTTGATTAAGAGATTTAATACTCTTGTAATCAAAGGACTGAATATCTCTTTCTGGAGAGAAGTAATTGCAGGGGCAATCATAACTATACTCTCTTCTATTCTACTGGCAGTCTCAAAAGCGGTCATATTCCTGTGGTCGGCTAAAGCCTGGAAGAGGTCGTTAAACAGCCCCTCTTTTACTACATTTTGCTGTTGTAGGATAATCTCAGCGTTAAGGGCTACGTTAGTACCTGTATTTAATGGTTCCGGTTTCATAGCACCGGCCCTAACGTAAATCATACCGCCTGGACTGGTAACCGGCTGGCCTATAACTCCGTCATCTTCAACTATTAACGGAGGATTGACTGCCTTCTCCGCTGACTCAATGAATGACTTCTTCATCCGGTTAAGCATTTTGATTTCAGGTAAATACTCTATTACCGGCCCACGACCCATAATCTCCTGTGGGGCAAGGGAGAAACGAGCTACCAAATATGGCAACTCGTCAAACCCACCTTCTTTTACAATTACTCTATCGGGGATGTTTATATAAACAGATTTAATCCTTTTGGATTTAGAACCCATTTTAGATGAATCAAAGTCCTGATTAGGCGCTACCACGTGGACAAATTCAAACTTCTCGTCCAGCTTACCAGCCTTAATCGCCTTGTTAATAGATTTACCCAAATTGACTTTACCAAATTCCTGCAAAGCCTGACGGGCAGTGTAGAAAATCTGCCTATAGACAGTATCTATCTCGCCACGATTGTTCTCATCTAAGAATATATACCCGATATGATGAGATTTGAAGATTATCTCATCGCCAATTTTCTCTACAGAAATAACACCAGTACCAAAAACTATCATCGACCTTATAGTAATGAACATCTCTCTTTGAAAATTAGACCGCCAGATTTCCTTATGGGATAACGCTCTTGCGATTGATAGCCACTGCTGCATAGTCGGGTCTTGAGCTAATTCGTGAATCTGAGGTACAAACTCGTGCCACATCACACCCACCGGCATAAGATACGAAAATATACCAGAGGTCATTCTGTACGCACCCATTAAAGCGGTGGAGTCGTATAGTTCTGCAGTGCGAAGAAGTGCTTCGGTCTGGTTAGCGTTACGAACCATATCCTGAGCATTCGGCCAGGCATACTGGCCTGCCTCTTGCATTATTGTATTATATTTAGTACGCCTGCTTACTGCATCATTATATCGTAGCAGGACTTCGTCTATGTTGACAGACATAAGTTACTCCCCAAGTCTTTTCTTGAGCGCCGATTGTATTCCAGACAATATCGTTGACCTTCTGCCACCAGTGAGAAGTCGTTTTCTCGCCCTGCGCCTTACGTCTTCTTCATCTTCCTGTAAAACCTGAACTTCTTCTATCGGCTCAGGCGGAGGTGGAGGTTTGACTGGTGCAGGGGCGGGTGGTAATGTAGGTGTTCGTGGTTTTCTAAATAAGCTACTCATTTAACCTCCTTTGTAGCACATCTAATAACCCATCAAGCATAATATCAAATGGGTTTTCGGGTTCATCGTCTGTAAATTCATCTGCCTCTCTCGATACATCCATCATCATACTATCGCTCGGTCTATCTATAATAGACTGGCGGGGAAGTTGCTCGGTTAGCTTTTCTTCCCGTTCCAGTCTTTGTTCATCTCCTACGTCAAATAAGACAGACGACATTATTAACTCCTATTAAGCATGTGTTACAAACGGATGACTTTGGGTGTCAGTGTCGCCTGTCACAATATTTCCAGCAGCCTTTTTCACGTTAGAAGTAATTACATTTGTAATCGTACTGTTAGCTAAAGCACTAATCAGCATATTCTTTGTAACTATCGCAACGTCTGAACTATCCGTTATACAAGCGTTGGCCGCAACAATAACATTATTGTCAATCAAGAAACTACCACCTACGTTAGTAGCACTTCCATTTATCAAAATACCAATACTGCCCTTGATATAGTTGTCGTGAATATTGAGCCCAACAGCCGCACCGGCAGCTATTGAAATACAGGCAGTTGTAAAGTTGGCGGTATTAGTCTCCCACCTGCAATTACCAACTTCTATCCACGTACAGGCTGTTCCGAGTATTGCACTTGTTTGTGCTGCATCACGACCACCAAAAGTACATCCAAGGAACTTAATGCCACTGGAAATGGCAGTCAAAGACCATAGTATTCCAGCCGTGTCAGAATCGAAGTGCATATTATACAGTCTCATACCCTGAGTAGTCGTAGTCCTGGGTGCGTGGTTGCCAATTAGAATACAACGGTCAAAACTACTGGACGTTCCAACGCCGATTACGTCAGATTTTTCTGCACCGAGAACTAAGTCCTCGTCTAAGTTATCGCCACAAGCATAAACAGTAGCCCTATGCGCCCAAGCCCTGTTTCCACTTGTACTCTGATAAGCCTGAGCCAAAGCCAGGCCTTCGGCCAAAGTTTTTACAGCCGACAACCAGCCCAGTCCATTACCACTTGAAACCACATTGCCATCGACATAAAACACCGACGGCGCACCGCCTAAAGTACCTGCGCTGAACGGTTCCATTATTCCACCGGCAGATAATTGTCCTTTAGCGTTTAATCTAATCGTGCCTCCATCTACTCCTGATTTTCTTAAAAACGATGAATGTGTTGCCATTTTGTAACTCCTTTTCTGCCCTATTTGACTGGGCTTTTAATCTGAACACTCCACAGCGGAATGTTACTTGTGCTTGAATATTTTTTCGTAGTTCTTATCGTATCTTGCTTTGTTGGCGGGATATTTGACCTGCTCGCTTATCCACAGGTGGTCGTTAGCCCCCGCCACTTCCTGCCTACTCTTTGGTGCATAGTTCTTTTTATACATTTACAGCCGCCAGTTTTGCCTCAATATCCTTGAGGACATCTTGTTTGGTTCTCTGGAATAAGGGTATGCCTAATTCTTTGGCTTTGGCTCGCCAATTCGAGTCATTAAACATTTCTTGGCTTACAGATATCTCAAAGTTTCCAGTAGCTTCGTGGGATTTAATCTCTTTAGCGACTTCCTGTAACTTTTCTACAGTCAATTCTACCGAATCCTTTTTTGTTACGGGTGGTCTCTGAATATGCCAGTTCTCCAGTTCGTCCCTGACAATCAACCTGACGGCATCTCCGGAAAATAACTCCTTGAAGATTTCCCTGACACGTTCCTCAGTTACCTTAACGTCAATGAAATTATTCTTGCTCTTTGGTGGTGGCGCTACATTTGCTCTGGGCGGGTTACAGCTCAAACAGACCTTACAGTTTCTCTTCTTGTCAATTGTAAGTTCCTCTGTACAATACCGGCAATGTGTTTTAGTGTTTACTCTGTCCATTAGTTCTCCTTAACCTTTTTTCCTTTTTGTCATTTTCTTTCTGGCTTTGAGTTTCTTGCGTTCAGCTTTTGAGTGAGTTGGCATTATTTCTTCCCTTTCCTTGGATGTTTTGCAAGCTTTCGAGCGACCTTCGGTTTGTTCTTGAATAAGAACTTTCTCTGTTTGTCAGACGCAAACGGCATACTATCTCCATTTATTTACAGAATGTGATGGACGACTTACCTTGCTAACCCCCCTTTGTCGGGGAGAAGTACGGGACGCAGCCAGTAGGAAATAAAGTGTGCCGTGATACAAATGGTCTTCGCCTAACTTTATCCATCGGGGTTTAGTCAGACCGGTTTCGGGATGGGTTATAATCGACTTCGCCGTTCGGGTCATCTGGCGAGCATATTCGTTTATTACCCCAGAGACACGGGGGATTCTGATTTTGTTCTGGGTAAAAGTCGTGTGAACCTTGTCCATCCATTCGTTACGATTACACTTAACAAAGTCCTTATCGAATTTAGGTTTGCCTGGCATCTGTTCACTATACTGGCATAGATAAATCTTATAGGGTTCTGTTCTTTGAAAATCTCTAACCCCGTGGTCAAACGGGCCGGAGTCTATAACCGCCGTTCTTACGTTCATCTTTAGAGCAAGGTCGTGTAGTTCATTCAAGTTTTCTAATTGGGCTACACATAATATATCATACGCCTCCCTTGCGGTGCGGATACCAATTACTACATGAATCTTTTTGCCCATATCAACACCCATACAAGTCTCACCTATAGAGACCATCTGGTTCGGGTCGCTGGTACACCGTGAAAGAATGGTAACGTCATCCAACTGGTTCTCAGCTTCGGTGGTGGCTATACCAAGCCTGCTCCGCATAAACTCAGACATCTGGGCGCCTTCGATATTACCGAAGTCGTACATATAATCGTCTAAATTCGCTAACGGAGACAAGAGTCCCGATACCCAAAAACCCGCCTCTCTCCGGTCAGGGAACTCAGAAACCCAACTGCCGTCGCTAACAAAGATTTCCTTGTGACAGTGCATACAAGACCGGAACCATCTACTGTCTTTCTGGATTATACAGTCGGGAAAAGTCTCAGCCAGACAAGTAAACTTACCGCACGACTGGCATTTAATCTGCCATTTTCTTTGGTCGGATTCTTCATATAGTTTATCTATACCATAATTAGGATAAGTCGGTGAACCGAAGTTGCTTATCCTTCCAAACTTAGACCTGAACAGTCTCTGCTTGGACATATAGACCATATCAGAGTCCATCAGGTCTATTTCGTCTCTTTTAATATCATCACAGGGAATAGACCTTAAATTGTCAGTATCTTTAACTCCGGACTCTCCTACCTTCTTAGGTTGGGCGCCGACCATAACAATAGACCGACCGTTTATCTCACGGCACATTGTGGTATTAGTGTCGCCCCTTCTCATTATCCAGGGGTTGTACTGGAAGATGGGGTCGAACGAGACCTTACTAAGTCTTTCCACCGCCGTAACAGTGGGCATCATATACATTATATTCTGTTCGTATCTTCGGTATTTACAGGCGTGGACAGAGTCAATGAAAAAGGCCGTGGTAAGGCACATCTGGGAACCTTTTTTGCAATTGACTATCTTTTTATCACAGTCAATAATATCAAAAAGGTACTCCATCCCTTCCAGGGTGAAAGTAATACCATCCCTCAGGACAAGACGCATCGACTTTGCCCATAAAAGCGGGTCTACGGATATTAACTTTTCAAGGAGTTCGCTCAAGATGAGTCCTTTTCTCTAAAAACCAAAACTCTCGTCTGTCCCACAAGATTCCAGTTCAACCTCTTCACAGACAGTCTGTGTGGGGCCGCTGTTGCCCGTGTAAGAGACTTCATAAGCCCTGCCCCTGCCACGGATGAATATGGCCGTGACTATGCCCTGAGTAGAAGGCTGGTGCTTAATCTTGACATTAGTGCCATATTTGTATTTGACGTTGACTTTAGACATTAGGATTCCTTTCCTATTTAGTTCCTGTCTTAGATAATGTCTTTCTTTGCCCTTCGTAAGCGAAGCCATAAGCAGTATTAGAAGCAGAACAGTGATAACCAAAAATGGGCTTATCCATGTCCATTCCCTTTCCCCTCAAATACTCCCAAACTCCATCGTTACCCAACTTCACTATGTCGAGTGTACTAAGAATGACTTTCATCAAGAATCCTTTCCTAAAATAAGGACTTATGACAGATATTTTATTTTGTATTCTCTCGAAGCATTTGCAAGAAATGCACTTTTTCAGAAATAAATAAAGGACTTACAACACAAAAACTGGTTGCTGCCAATAATAAGAATTAGAAATACCATAATGCTTGCCTATCTTAACATTAGGTCTATGGTATAATATTTCAGGGATTGACAGGTACTTACTGTTACCCGACCCCCTGCCCTCCCCTGCCCCCGCCCCCTGGATTAAGCATGCTTTAAGTCGTTGACCAATCTTATCTTATACGTCCGAGCCAGCTCTCTGAGCTGCTCCTGCTCTGCCTCTGTGGCCTGTGGCCGTACCGGCTCTGAGACTATGGTCTGCTTGTGCAGGTTGCTGATAGCGTCCAGCTCCCTGATAGCACCAGTAAGGGCCTGTACGGCCTGCGTATCGCCCGTCTTGGCCTTTGGGGTAAGCCAGGCAATGTTCTGGTTCAACTGGGCAATGGCTATATCTCTATTATGGTCAAGCTTGGCCGTTGTTTTGGCCTTATACTCTGTCATAGCAGTTATTACCCTACTATTCACTACTAATTCAGCAGCACGAACATCGGCACTTCCAGCACTATACCCAGCTTTAATAGCTGATTGAGTAGCGTTGTTGTATGTATCACTTCCAGGATTGCAATAATACTCTGTAAAGCTTGTTTGTTTGGCTGTTAGTGGTCTTTTACTCATAGCTTAATAATGTCATTCCTCAGTTATATAGTGTTAAAGATATTCTTTGATTTTATCAAGTTTTCTATTGACATTGTCGATATAGATGTTAGAATGTACTTGTAATGTTAAACTTTATAGGAGCTTATTATGAGAACGTATAGTGTGGCCATCAAAGTCAAAGGAGATTATTGGGTTACTAATTGGCATAAATACGACTGTTTAGCCGATATTAACTGGGATGAAGTTCTTGGCTTCTGTCTTTCAACTAATAAGGTAGCTTATGGCTTCTATTATGGTCATAAATCTAATGAACTTACGTCAAGTCGCTGTCGTACCGAATTGGCTTACTTAATTTAGTCGATTAGTGTTATATTGCTATTGTATTGATAATCTATTGAAAGGGTTTGATTATGACCAATAAACAAGAATGGCTGTATTACAAAGCCACGCTCAAGGAAACAAAGGATTTGCTACTGTCAGCCTATAAAGCCACGAAAAGGCGTTCAACTATACAGTTCACCCGAAATCGATATAAAAACGGTATTATCAACAAAGAACAATACATTTCAATCCTAAAACGTGAAGCCGGACTTGTGGATACCGAAATATCCACAAAAAGCGTTTTGGCTATTGAAAACTAAATATAGTATCCATTAACACTTAATTGAAGGGGTTTAGTTATGTTATACCAAAAAGCTAAAATTGAGAACGGACAAGTTGTTATCACCGAAAGCAAAGAATTTGAGTTTCTTGCCTTTTGGGTTCAGTTTAATCCAGACCGACTTAATTTTCCGCATCGTCTCAAAGCTTCTAGGCGGTCTGTTTATTTTCCAGAAGACAAAGCTCATATTTTCTGGTTGGTTAAACAGGTAATTAAAGAGATTGACGAAGCAAGTTTTAACGATGTGGTTGCGGAATCTCTTTTGCTTTGGTTAGACCAAACAAAGCAAAAGTATCTGGAGAAACTCCACGCTCGCTTAAGCAAACGATTAAAAAGGAGATACTGCGAAAAAACAAAAACTGCAATTATTGCTATGGAAAAGGCAATTGGGTTCTTACTTTTACAGACTAAACCTTAGTCTTTTGCCGATACCTGGTAATTCAGGTATTGGTTAAATACTAACTTTTAATGAAAGGGTTTATAATGGAAACAAAATTAAGAATTACAATTTCGCACGAGGTCAACCATGAATATCACTTAGAAAACACTAACAACACCGAAAAGCATAGAGATGTAGAAGTTTATCTAGATGGAATGTTCGTCCATAGCTTTGATAATCTATTGTCTGCAATTGGGCATTGTCTTGATAAAACCAATTGGGACAAAGATATTGGCTATGTAACACGAAATCGAAGTTAAACCCTTGCCCGATTTTGAATAACTAAAATGTTAATCTAAATTAACGAGGTGAAACTATGAAAGTCGAAAATATGACAAGCAGCAACGGCAACAAAGTAGCAAATCAGTTTATTGTAACCGCCGATGAAGGCCAATACTTTCAATCCTACAAAAGCATTATAGCTTTTTGGCCAAACCATCTACGGCCCAAAGGTGTGGCTGATGGTTCTCACAGAACAAAGGCGTTTTATGAGATAATGGGTAGCAAGTCTTTAAGAGATTGTAACTTGACTAATTATCCTAAAATCTACCTTGACCGTGAAATGTGGGACTATTCTACCACTACTGGCAGATATCGCAATCAGTTCCTTGGTGAAACCAAAGCCGAAACCCAAAAGAAAATCGACTCCGGCGAATACATCCTAACAGACTTAAACTAAAATGTTAATCTTAATTAGGAGTAAACAAAATGCCACCCAAAATTGCATATCATGCTGGTCAATGCTGGTTTATTGACGATGCCCTTAGTACGCACGAAAACTACTATCTCGTAGATGTTAAAGATGATTCAAAAGGTAAAACAGTACCCAGAAACAAATGCCGAGTATTAGAAGGTGATGAGTACCGCAAACAATTAGACGCAATACGCTATTTAAGGGCAAGGTAAATGCTACACAGCTCATCGGAAAAAAGTCTTTTGTTACCAGTTTTTCAAATAACCTTCTAACAGCCAAACAGTAAACAGAAAGTAGAGGATAATTATGAGTAAGTTTAGATACACAATAAAAGAACTAAACGAATTTTCAGACTATAAGCTTTTGGCTGCAGTTGTATTAGATAGGCAAAGCAGTTGCACAAATATCTATGCACCACTTTACCAAAGACTACAACGATTATACTACAAACTATACAATCATAAAAAATTGACAAAGGTAGACAAAACAGACTAACTTACTATCCCTCGCCTTGACTTAGGCCAGCACAGCTAACGTGGTGAGGCCGTATTATGTTATCTATTTTAACAATGCTGATTTTTAGCTTAAAAAGGAGATGTTATGTCGCTTGAGGATAGTTTAGAATGTACACCACAATTCACAATAACATTCAAAAAGAAAGGCGGTTCAGTAATGAACTATACGAAAAAAATTGCAAGAAAAGCAAAACGACAAAAAGAGCAAGACAATCTTGCAAGACGTAAAAAAATAGAAAAAGCAGCACCTGAATTGCTGGAAGCGTGCAAGCTCTTTAAGAAATTCGTAGAGATTATGCCAGATGAAACAGAGTTTAGTCTTGGTTCGGCATTAGCACTAAAAGAAGCAATGGACAAAAACAACCAAGCTATCGCAAAAGCAGAAGCTTAAAGGAGAGAAATTATGAAAAAAGCAATTTTGTTACTATCAGGAATAAGTTTAGTGATTTTTGGTTACCCAGGCATTTGGCCTTTTGATTCTCCTATCAACCTGCTATTTGGTTTTGTCGGCGGAACGTTGATTGGAGGATTTATATGTATCACATTCTTGTCTGGTAAATAACCCTCTATTTCCAACGCCCTGCGAAAGTGGGGCTTTTTTTATTGCTGTTCACAAGTGTTTAATAAACCATACCAGCGTAAAGGGAAGTGAAATCATTCCCAAAACTACTAATTTAGGAATTGGACACCAAAACAAAAATGACATCGAAGCAAAAACTATGAGATATTCCATTATAAATCCAGTTCTTTCTTAAAATCTTCCCAAGATACAAATTCACCTTTTTTCAGAGCTTTCCTTGCTGCTCTTAAATCCTGCCAATCTTCGTACCAGGATATGAGTTTGTACCAAAGTTTAGTCATTGCTCACCAATCCACACAACACAGCCACAGACCGAGCATTCGTCCTCTTGGCCTTTGCGCTCACAGCCACATTCTGCACAGTATTCTTTGCTCTTGTTAGCCATTTACTTAACAAATCCATTTGTTTGACAATTGTCTAACCCTCTTCTTCCAACGACTCTCTACCGGATAAACCAGTACCTGTACCTGATTAGTTGCTAACAGCTTAAAGGTTCTGAAATCATAAAGCTAACAGATTATCATAATTTACCCAAATCTGCTTTCTGGTCTTGAAACGATAGAGCTATTCTGGTTATCCGGTATTGCTCTTGGATGTACGAACAGAGGCCTGTGGTTTTGCCCGTCCCGTACAATGTCGTTGTTCCATTTACACTTCAAAGCCAAATCCCTTTTTTCGTTAGCTATGTATCTTATATTATATTACTTGCTTGGTTGCAAGTTTATTCACTGAGCAGTTCCCTAATCTTGTCTCTCAGCTCATTTATGGTCTTTTTTGCCTGTTTCTCGGTTGTCTTCAAGGATTCTATCGTATCGTGCTGGCGAGTGATTTTCCTTGATAGCTTCTCGTTTTCGGTCTTTAACTGTAATTTAGTCATTAGAAACTATACCTACACCAAAAACATCGCATTCCGTACACCCGCCCGTTCTCAATGCCTATATCACAATTACCCCTGTGAGCCGTGTAGCCCTCTTTAATCTCGGTTTTCTGTGCATCAGCATCACACTTAGGACAGCGCTTATCCATTGATACAATAACATAATCTAATGGATTTGGATAAGAAGTCAAAATGTCTCCTTAATCTCATTGTCCATTAGTGGATTGTATTGCAGGATTTTGGGTTTTCCTTCTAATACAACAGGAAAAAGCTCTGGATGTTTTGTTTTTAGCTCGACTATTGCTTTTGAAACAGTATGTCGGTCTAACTTTAATAGTTTGGCGATTTCGTGTTGCTTAAAGCCCCTGTCCCAGAGACTATAAATTTCTTCGTATGTAGCGAATTTCAAAACAGAATCCTTTCTATCTATATAGGCCGAAATGGCATATATTGCTACCATCCTTGGTAATTTATAACATTTTTTCTAAATAAATTGAATATTTTCTATTTTACCCATATCCAGCACCTTGTCAAGGATAAAATCCAACAGCGTGATTGTGGCATATCTTAGTTGTTTTGTGCTATAAATAAAATTATTTTATTCTTGCAATTATTTGCTAAAGTTGTATGCTTTGTGTAGTCGATATAAGAATTGAACTTTGAAAGGAGAACGAAATGAAAATTGAGGCAAAGTCTTGGAGATATGGTGAAGACGATGAAGGAGAAAAAAAATTAGGTGGAACTTACGTAGTCAAGTGTGGCAAGACAGAGGTTGCAGAAAAGAATTTTAACTTGGGATATTCTAATACGCCCATTAAATTCCCTGCTGCGTTGCTTGCTAAAATTGAAGCAATTGATGCCGAGGTGTGTCAGGCTATTACTAACAACTTTGCAGAATAGGAAGGATTGGAAAATGGACAAAACACAAGCAATTAAAGAAGCACATCAACAAAGAACAGAGGAAGCAGAAAGTAGATTTAAGGACAGAGTAGCAACTGCACTTTACAACATTGACCGGAGTGCAAAAGATTTACGGGCAGCCAAGAAAATATTAGCGGACTTAGAATACCAAGCACCAAAAGAAATCGACATCGACTGATTGTTTACCCTTGCTCGGTTCAGCCGTAGCTTCAAGGCAGGCAAGGGCTTGAAAGGAGATATAATGACAGTAGACAGAGTAGATGATTGGAAGCTTGGCGATTTGGCAAAAGGAGATATAATGGAACATACAAAAACAATACAAATTAGGAAAAATGGTAAGCCCACCAATGAAACATTTACAATTATTACAGATGTTGAAACTGATGGAAGATTGTTTTATGAAGAGCTGATGAACGCAGAACACGCCAACCACCTTGTCCTGTGCTGGAACGAGTATGATGATTTGCTGGAAGCATTAGAAGCATTATACAACGATTGCCGAAACGTGCCAATGGACGAACAGCGCAACGAGGTTATGCAAAAAGCAAGTGATGAAATCGCCAAAGCAAAGGAGTGAACTATGAAACGGTGCAAGGATTGTAAATGGCTCACTTTTCCCAAAAATCGTGGCATTACTGTCAAGGGCATTAGATATGGAATTTGTAAGTTTGTTTCTGTGTGTGTGCCGCCGACTGCATCGTTGAATTATTTTTGTAATAGTTACAAACGCAAATGGTACAAACTCTGGAGGCCGAAATGAAACGGTGTAGGGATTGCAGGCTTGGTTTATTGCCCATTCTTTTTTTTAGCAAGGGTTGGTGTAAGTATTGGAGACAAGAAATCGTAAAAGAAATGCGAGGCTGTTATTACTATGAGCGTAAAAAGTGGAAATTCTGGAGGTCAAAATGAGTAGATTAAAATGCAGAACCCTTGGCAATGGCGAGTCATTTGTGCTTGGTTTTGCAGTCTCACACTATTTAGGTTGTTGCGATTGCGAGCTAACCCATAAGTTTACAATTGAACCAAATGATAAGGATTCAGTCAGGATAACAATGTGGCGAGATAAAGGAAAAACCGCTCAGCGCAGACGCAGGAAAAAGGAGACAAAATGACAACCCTAATACAAATCGAGGCAGAAGCCAAGAGAAGGGTTGATGAAGATTATGAATTGGGCTTGTTTTGTCCGAGAATAATCTATGTAACTGCGGGTGGAAAACTTAAAATCTGGCCGTTTTATGAAAAAGAGGAATTAGAGGCGTATGATGAACCTATATCTATCGTGTGGAAAGATAAGGTGGAGATATTATGAGAAAATTCAGAGGCAAACGCAAAGATAATGGTGAATGGGTATATGGTAGTTATTATACCAGAAGATACGACCCAGATAGACCAGAAGATATTATTATCGACACCGATGGAGTAATGTTTATAGTCATCCCTGAAACAGTAGGGCAAAGCACCGGAAAAACGGAAAGGTGGAGGCAAGATAGATTGGTATGGGAGGGTGATATAGTAAAGTTTCGTTTTGAGTATGGTTTCATTGGGAATTTACAGCAAAAAACCGTAAGGGCTGTTGTTGTGTATAATACTAATACTGCCCAATACGAAGTTGGAGGGCATTCGCTTGAAGATGCCCTTGATAAGGGAGGCAAGGTTATCGGCGACATCCATTCAAACCCAGAATTGCTTGAAACCGACCCAGAAACGCAATAAATATTTTTATTATTTTCCTTGACAAAACAAAAAGGTTATATTAGGATACAGTTATGATAATAACATTACACTTTACAGAACACACCGTAGTAGGCAAGAATGTAATTGCCATTGTAAACAAGCTAAAGGCTTTTGATAAGTACACATATATCAGTTCCCACGCCCTTGCAGGCCAAATCCTAATTGAGGCGGGGGAAAAGGAAATAGAAAGACTGGAAGCCGAACAGGAAAAGATTGAGAGGTTGAAAAATGAACGATAAATATATTTTAGATGAGAACCATCAGCTAATAGAATGTGATGATTTAATGAAGTGGGCTAACTGGTTTGAAAATGCTAAACGCAGGGTAGCAAAAACCACATTAGCTAATGACGTTATGGTTTCAACTGTGTTTCTGGGTTTAGACCATAATTTCGGCAAAGGTACACCTATCTTGTTTGAAACAATGATATTTGGCGGGGAGTTCGACCAAGAAATGGATAGATATTCCACTTGGGATGAAGCGGAAAAAGGCCACGAAAAAATGGTAGCCAAAGCAAAATCTCACTTTTACCAGCACAAAGAAAAGCGGCAGAGTAGGTTATAAAGCTCTTTTATATAATAATATCACAGACCGGCGACCAATCTCCTCCCCTCCCCAATCTCGCTTTTACAGGTTGCCGGTCGGAATTATCCTCCTCTCCGAAGCCAGCAGCAACCTACTGGGACGAGGGCAAAGACATAAGCTGCTGGCTGGAATAATAACTTATTTTAGAAGGGAGTTAATTATGAACAGAGATGTTTACGTAACAAGGGACACGATTAGGGTTGGGGTTGCAGTTTATCCCGCTCACATCGGTATCAGAAAATTCAAGGGGTGTGTAGAATACGGTGCTGCAAACGAGGCAATTGAGCCAACTCTATGGTTTGGAATACTTGGTCGTGCTATGTCGCTAAGTCTAAAAGACTGCAAATACATCTACGGCTTCATTCCCAAGGCAGGCGAGGCGTGGCTGATTGAAGGCGGGAAGAAAACAAAAGTGGATATTGATTTTACAGATTAAGGAGTAAATTATGAAATCTACAATCTGCACTATTTTGGTCGGGATAGTAATTGGCATAGCTGCTATCTTCTATGTCGAGAAAAGTACTCGTCTTGCCCACGAAATACTTACTCTTGAAACTATGCTTGACGATTGCCACGCAGTAATCAAGGAACAGGCCGACCACGTCCAGACCATAGACGAGCTTCAGCGGGGGTTAAAAAGATTAGGTCTCTATGAAGGCGAGCTTGATAGTATTTGGGGTAAAGGTTCAACAGAAGCCCTGAAAAGACATAGTTTCAACGGATATGCTTTAGTATATTTTGACCCTAATACTTATAGGAGTAAATGATGGTTAAATACAAAACATCTGGCTGGGGCAATGACATTGACAAAATAGAAATAATAAGGGAAACCAAACATTCTGTATGGATTAAAGGCAAAAGATGGGGAGAGTCTTGCGAGCAGCGTTGCCAAAAAGCAACAAGATGGGATATTTATCATAATAGCTGGGCGACAGCCCACGCTCACCTTCTTGGTAGAGCAACAAGAAATGTAGAATCCGCAAAGGACCGATTAGAAGAATGCGAACAAAATCTTAGAGAAATTCAAGCTCTAAAGGAACCAAAATGACTGACAGATTTCAGCCCCCAGACGACTTTGTGCCTGACGAAATTGACGAAGATGAAGCTATAAACATAGCAGACGAAATAAAAGAGGACAAACGATTATTTGAAGGAGAAAACTAATGGATTGGATTACGCAAGAACAAGCAAAGCAGGCAGCAGAACAAGGCGAACTACCATCCCTTGAATGTTCACTTGAACACCATCAGCAGGGACGGGACGCTACTAAATTAGAGTTGATAATGGCGATTGAGAACGGGAATTGTAGTATGGGAGGCCAACTTTGTGCTTGTTGCAGTAAATATAGGCTTATCTCATCGGCTGGTTCCTGCAAGGATTGTCCACTTGAAGAGGCCACGGAAATCCACCAAAAACTCGGTCAGCTTATAGCATATGCCAAAAGAAAACAAGAGAACAAAAAATGCTAACCGAAACCCACGTAACAGCCCTGCTCTTTAGAATAGCTTGTGATTGTTTTGAAGATGTAGGTATTATTGAAGAACATTACACGGCCAGAGGCATAGAGGCAACTGTTTTGAATAGAGCGGACAACAAAGAATATATACTAACCTTAGAGGCAAAAGATGACTGACTGCACGGCTTGTGAAAAGGGCTTTCTTTTTGTAGTTGAGGCGGTTCTGTCCGAGAATGAGGCCAGAATCAAGAAGTTGGTTCTGTGTGATACGTGCCGAGCCGTAATAAATAGTACACTTAAAGAATCTGAAAGGAAGAAAAAATGACAATAGCTGACATTCTCAAATACCCAGTCGGGTACAAGTTTGGCGGGTGTGAATTAGAGATTAAGCACGCCAGAAAACTACGCAACCCCAAAGACAAAGGTGTGTGGTATCAGGAAGTAACCTTAGTTGATGAAACTGGCGAAATGCCTGCTGATGTCAAAATTGGCAAACGCAACCCTTTGCGACGAACAGCCGAAATCCATCTTATAGTTGCTGAAATTCAACGATGTGAAACGGGCAAAAAAATCTATATTGACCAATTCTCATTTCCAACCCAATCCGAGCCGGACGAATGGAATCCCTTACTTGCCCCCACAGATGTCAGGAGTAGGGTTAAATGCTGGCTTGTGGCGGCAAATGTAGAACCAGGCAAAAACACCGACCTTGTGATGACTAATTTACTGGCCTTTGCCGAACACCCAATGTTAGAAAAAGTCATAGATTCGATATTAAAAGGTTGACAAATCCACCTATGTAAGATATGATAAGAAATTGAAAGGGGTAAAATGATGACTGAACAAGAAAAACTCAAAGCACAAATTGAGCAAAACGACACAGACCAACATAAACTCAAAGAAGAACGGGAGAGATTGCAAGGCACACTTGATAAACTGCGAACACCATATTATTCCATAGGCGATAGATTTATAGGGAAATGGAGCGAGAAATGGATATTAAGCTATCAGGGTAGCAAAAGACCATCTTTTGTATCAATGGTTTGTTTGCGGGATGGTACTCGACATCACAATGCGTTTTCGGTTATGAATACTCGTGAGATAACACCAGAAGAGTTTAATGCAATTTGTGATGGGCATATATTCAGGCGGTATTGGGATATAAAAAAAGGATTAAAAAATGACTGACCTAACATTAACCGCAATTCAAGCGTTATCACCAGAAGAACAGGAACAGTTTAAGGGCTATATTAACCAATCTCTAAGGCGAATGAGAAGTAGGCAGTCAGCCATAAACAGATTATTAGAAACAGATTTTGAAAGGAAACAGAATGAATTTTAACGCAGTCAGACAGGCCAATGGTGCCAATTTAACAATAAGCGCTATCGCCGACAGAATAGACGGGACTTCTTTTATCCCGTCTGGAACTCCCAAGCAGGACTGTAAGTTTACCGATTCTAAAGGCGAACAGCAAAGCGTAACGATATGGCAAGGTAACGGTCAGCCCATACCCGAAGGCAAAGTAGGGCAAACACTTTCAATCAACATAAGCTGTAAAACCAAGGGCAACCGGACTAATTACGGCGGATTTTGGAACGCCACCGCCCAAGTGGCACAGTTAAGCTCACAACCTGCCTCTCAGGGCGCCCAGAACGCCGCAGGAAGCCAAAAACCAGACTGGGACGCCATAGCAGAGGGTAAAGTCCGGCACGGGCTTGTATGTGCAGCAATAGAATCCAATCAACTAGTCTGTAAGGATGTTTCCGACCTCGATTACTGGAAAAAGTATGTTATGACAGGCACAGTACCGGCAGAAACAGTAGATGATATACCATACTAAGGAGAAATAATGGAAGCAATACAGGTAGGCGCAGAAATTGAAAAAGCTATTGCGGCTCTCGGCGAAGAAGGGACGAAGTCCAAAGACCTAATTCAGGCCAAGGCACGGGCTATGGCCGATTACGATAAGGAGTTGGGGAGGAAAGTCGGGGCATTAAGGGCTTCCGGTACAGCAGTTAGTATTATCGACAAGAAGGCCAAGGGCGAAACTTCAGAAATGCTTTACAAAAGAATCGTAGCCGAAGAATCTCTGAAAGCCCACTATTCAAGAATGGGACAGTTAGAAGCACAATTAAACGGCTTACAGTCTTTGAACAAGCATTTGGAATATACTGTACATTAAACTATAACGGAGCGGGCAAAATGATTAGATTTTCTACCGTGAATAGAAAATGAGAACTAAATAGTAAAAAGGCACACACGGGGCTTGTTGTCCCTGCCCGCTCTGTTTTTATTAAAGGATTGAATGATGGATGAAGAACAAAAAGAAGCATTGGGCTTTGTTTTGCGCCAAGCTATAAAACTTGGTTCTGTATTAGGTTCGTGGTTAGATTCAGATATGAAGTTCTGTCATCATGCAGCCAATGACGCCTTAAAGGCAATGACACCCCATTTTGTTAGTGAGATAGAAACTCGCTTTAGGGAGATAGAAAGAAAAAAATCTGGTCTTTGCCAACTGTGCGGTAAAAAAAGAGAAGATTAGCCAAGCCCTAACCCCCAAGGATGGTTAATGAAGATGCCGGTAAATGAAATTATATGTGGAGACTGTTTGGAAGTTATGAAGGACTGGCCTGATAACTGCGTGGATTTGGTGGTAACAAGCCCGCCGTATAACATTGGCAAGGAATACGACAAACATCAAGACAGAAAGCCGTGGCCAGAATTTATGGATTGGTTTAGACAGGTTTTTATGGAACTAAAGAGGGTTTCGAGAGACGTGGTCTTGATTATAGGAACCCACAATAACCTCAAATTCTATACAGAAGCAAGAGAGTTATTGCATTTAGCTGAAAACTGTAGATGTATTTATATGCCAACTTGGTCTATTGTTAATCCGATAGAATTAGCTGTATATTGCTATGAAGACAATTCTGCTTGGACAAAAAAACACCTTTTGCCAATTATTTGTAATGGAACTTTAGCGACGTTTGTACCTGTGGTTGTCGGCAAAGCAAATACAGAACAACTATACGATAATCACCCTTGCACGTTTCCAACAAGGTTCCCAAGAGTTTTTATTGAGGCGCTAACCGCCAAAGAGAGTATAGTTTTCGACCCTTTTGTAGGAGTAGGCACAACGGCTATGGTTGCAAAGCAATTAAAGAGAAACTACATAGGAATAGACATATCCGAGGAATACTGCGAGATAGCCAGGATGAGGATTAAAGCAGTTGAGATTGGCGTACCAGTTAAAGAACAAAAACAAGGGCAAATAGGTTTATTTGAATAGCCAGGGAAGGCAATGAAGAAGTTTATACCACCAACTCTTGCAGAAGTCTATGACTATATCACAGAAAAGGGATATAAAGTAGACGCCGAGAAGTTTATGGAGTATTTCACCGTAGGCGATTGGATAGATTCTAAGGGTAATAAAGTCCGTAACTGGAAACAGAAGATAATCACTTGGTCTGGGGGGGAGAAAGTAGAGAACAAGTCTTGTGTTATCTGTCGCAATAAAGGAACCTCTTTCCAGATGACTAAAGACAAAAAGGTCTGGCTCTGTGATGAGTGTAAAAGATATTTGGGTGGAAACTGGGGCGGCGTTCCGCTGGCTAAATTAGAGAGAATCATCGAACAGAACAAAAGCAGAATAGATAAGCGCTTGTCCCAGCCAGACCAAGACGCAGTTTTGAACCAGCAAAGACAAACAGCATTGCGAGGACTAAAGAAAAATTAGGTTGGTAAGAAAGGGGAATGAAATGGTTAAATTAGATAAGTGCATAGACTGCCAAGCAAAGTTAACAGAACAGAACCGTAGCAAGCTTCAGCCTGGCATTAGATGTTTGGGTTGTTTTGAAATATTCAATAAAGACGTAACAAAAACATTGGAAGATATGATAGCCGAAATGGATGAGCAAGCCCTGAATTTGCCTGCAAAGAAAGGATGAGAAAAAATGGAATGTTCTAAGTGTTTATATCAAGGTGATAGTATAGAATTTTGCGCCCAACCTGAAATATATTGCAGGGCTGTGGTTGAGCAACTCCAGACCGAGCTTGCGGAAGCCAAAGAACGCATAGAACTTGCTGTTGATTATCTACCAGAATGTCCAGATAAAGCTAAAGGTTTTCTTGTGAACCCAAAGAGAGGAAAGAATGATGGTTAGACGATACCCAAGAAGCAGTGCTACAAAGTTTCAAGCAGGTAGGGTTATAAACGCCGAATCGAGAGCAAGAAAAAATGCCAAACGATACCGAGAGCAAATCGAGCAGCTCCAAACCGAGCTTACGGAACTAAAAGCAAAAACAGGTATTCCTGAAACCTTACGTGAATTGGGTGAGGCAAGAGCTGAGGTTGAAAGGCTGAGAAGACAACCAAGATGTCCTTGTGGTGAAGAATTAGAGGGCTTAGGAATAGACATAAATACCAAAGAAGAAGTATGGCAGTGTAAGGGTTGTCAATTACAAATGATTATCGAAAAACATTAAGCCCTGCCAGAGAGGAAAGAATGAAATCTGAACGCAAACGACTGACTGATAGGCTGGACGAGATAATCCTAAAGATTATTAGACTTGTCCATAAAGGCAAGTGCCAGAGATGCAAGAAAGACGTTGAAGGTTCTAATAGCCAGACATCTCATATAGTCCCTAAGGGCAATGGCGCAAGCTGGCGCAGGTTTGACTTGGGAAATATCCAACATTTATGTCATTACTGCCATTTAGGTTGGTGGCATAAGAATATCCTTGAAGCGGCTGCGTGGTTTAGAGATAATTGGCCTCATCTTGACACATATTTGGAAAAGTACCGAGGCGGGAAACCAGCTATAATAAAGACCTTTGAAATGAAAGACTTATTGGAACAGTATAAACAAAAGTTGAAAGACTTGAAAGGAGACTAAAATGTGGATATGGATTGGTATAGGATGGGTGCTGTGTGGGATTTTGGCCTTTGTTGTAATGTGGCGGGGGTGGGGCGTTTGTTTTAATGGAAGATACCAATGGGCACAATACATAGAAAGCATAATATGTTTTGTATTGGGGGTGATTGGGCTTATAATCGCATTGTTAATGGTAGGTAAATACTGTTTCAAAAGGAGAACCAAAATGAAGATTTATTGGGACGAAAACTTACAGCAGATTAGAACAAGGGGCGGGAAGTGCTTGTTGGACAGAACAAGTGCAGGAAATTATCGAGGGATAGTAAATGGCCATATAGCTGTAATACAAGATATGGGCAAGAGGATAAGAGCATTAGAAGATATTGGGCAAGGATTTGCACCGGCACACTTTAGGCTGTTGGACAAACTTGAAAAACAACTCCAATGCTCTGCCAAGACTCAAGGCAAGCATAAGATGGTGTTTGTAAAGAAGGGCAGTGAAGAAACAACAACTTATAATAATACACTGCCTACGCCTACGTGGTTTGTTACATATACATATTCTTATGGTACATCTGATAGGGATTTTGTTTTCAAATGCTCTGTCTGCGACCTTGAAATAACTAAAACCGAGAAAGAGCTATCTGCTGTAGAGAAAGAAGGATTGAAGAAGCTGAAGCTTTTATAGAAAGGGTAAAAATGAGAGACCTTATGATAATACTGGGTACGATAGCCATTGTTGTAGTTTTAACTATGCTACTGTATTTTCTTTCCGGCTGTGCCCTGGTTGCAACTAAGGACATATTCTACGTCCGAATAGGGTCGCAGGAAATAGACAGTTGTGCGGGCTGGACAGACCCGAATGGAATATCGTGGTTTTACTTTACCAAGCAAAAGGCCAAGATTGAGCTTGACCCGTTAAAGATAGGGGGCTTGTTGTGAAATACAGATTGCTTAAAGGATACAAATATGAGTTGTTGCGGTTCGTCAAGGTTGCCACAGGACTTCCCCATGCCTTTAAGATTGATACCCAATACATAGTCTTGCACGATGGCGTTTTATTAGTCAGAAAACACTATGCTTGGGATGGTGCTTCTGGTATATTTACCGTAGATACTAAGACATTTATGCGTGGCAGCTTGGTACACGACTGTTTATATCAACTTATTAGAGAGGGTTATCTTCCTCGTGAAATATATCGACGGTATGCCGACAAAATATTGAGAGAGATTTGCCTCCAAGATGGTATGAACAGATTCAGGGCTTGGTATGTTTATAAAGCTGTTAGAATGTTTGGTAAGAAATCGTCAATGCCCAGAAAGAACCCAAGGGGCAGGATAGTGGAGATATGATTAAGCGTATTAAATTAACACAGGGCAAATTTGCATTAGTTGACGATGAAGACTTTGAATGGCTTAACCAGTGGAAATGGTGTGCGGCTTGCAGCAAAGACCATTGGAATGCCTGTCGTGGCCAAGGGGTTCTTATGCACCGTGTTATTATGAATGCTCCCAAAGGATTACAAGTCGACCACAAAAACCACAACGGTTTGGACAATCAACGGTATAATTTAAGATTGGCTACTCAATCGCAAAACAATTGGAATCGCAGAGTATTGCCGAAAGGCAAGTCGAAATACAAAGGCGTTTTTCCATCTTGTTTGAAATCAAGGCCTTGGGCGGCTTCAATTAAACTCAATAATAAATCAACTTTTTTGGGCTACTTTTTTGCGGAGAAAGAAGCTGGCCTTGCTTATGACGAAAAGGCATTAGAACTGTTCGGTGAATTTGCGTGTATAAACTTTCCAGAAGACAAATAGTATGAGTAAGCCTCGCCTACGACAAGGAGGTCAAGGGCGAGGTATTTAAGGAGCCAAAATGAAGCTAATAGCCATATCCGGCAAAAAACAGAGCGGAAAGACAACGGCGATTAAAGATTTACAGAGCAGGATAGATGTTTGTGAGGTCTTGAATTTCGCAGATTGTCTAAAAGAATTAGTGTTCAGCTACTTTGCTGCGCCTACAGAAGAGTATAAACATACTATACACGAACCGTTTATGACCGAAGAATCCAAACAACTCAAACACCCCTGTGGCAAGACTTATAGAGAACTACTTCAGATTATAGGCACTGATATGTTCAGAGGATTATGGCCTGAGATATGGATTGAAAACTATAAGTTCAGGGCGGGAATATTATGTACTGATTACCCCCAAGAGCTTACAATACTTACTGCCGATGTCAGATTTCCTAATGAGGTCAAGTGCATACAAGAGTTAGGCGGTCACGTTATCAGGTTATTAAGAAACCCCTTTGGCGATAAGCATGAATCAGAAACGGCATTGGATTTAATGGAACGATTTTCATTGGACGGCGGTGTAGCAGTCCACTGCATACCATCTAATCCGGAAGATGATAATTATGAGGGACAAGTACGACTTTTAGACAATCTTAACATAAGATTTGACGCCGTTCTCGACAATCGAAATATGAATATTCCAGAACAGAACAAGGCCGTAATAGAACTTATCAAGGAAAGAAAGTGGCTATAGAAAGGAAATGGCTATGGAGATTAAATTCAGGGATGGTTTATGGTATTTTGCTCACCCGTACACTTGCAAAGATGAAGATGGTAACTATGTTTTAGGTGGCGAAGAAGCTAATTTCAGACTATGTTGTTATAGGGCAGCACAACTAATAGAGCGGGGATTTGTGATTTACGCACCTATAGCACACACACATCCTATACACCTTAGTTACCCGCAGTTTGTAGGTCAATCGGTACACGATATGTGGTATGAACTTGACAATGCCTTTATTCAAGCTGCTGGATTTACAGGCATTATACTCGCACCGCTATGGGAAACGTCAAAAGGATGTATTGCTGAGAAAGAAATGTTTGAAGGGCTTGGTCGAGAAATTAAATACTTTGATGATGTGATTGTTTAAGAGAATACTGGACGCTGACTTTGAGGCAGAAAGGGAGTAATGAAAAAGGAAATTAAGAAATTACAGGAACAAATATCAGCACAAGAACAGCAAAGGGTTGGTATTGGCGAAAAGATTCAACGGCTCAAATCCAAAATGTACCAATTAGAAGTTGACCCAAAAATGCAAGCTATGATAGGCAAATGTTTCAAATGTCGCAATAGTTATGGCGCAAATCAAAAAGATTGGTGGCTATATTCCAAAGTTATAGACTACGAACCGCAGAATAAATTACTTGTAGTTTGCACTTATCAACGAACATCTATGGACAATATAAATATCTGGATTAAAAGGCCAATATTTTCAATAAGCCCCTTAGATTATCGCCTATTTGAAGTTCCAATTACCACCAAGCAATTTGATGTTTGCTTAAATAGGGCAATCGAGGAATTGGAGAAAATGAAAGAACTATGAACTGCCATCTCTGCCATAAGCCCACAGCCCTGACCGAGACAGAGCTTGCCAGACTTGGTACAAAGCTGGCCTGTGCCGACTGTGCCGTAAAGATAGCTGAACAGATTGAACTATATGTTAAAGTATTTAAGGAATGGAAAAATGGAACGAAAAAAGGTTTATGAACTAATTGATGGCGAAAGAGATTATCAAGATGAAAAATGGCTAAAGTTTTTCGGTTGTCCCCGCCCCGAAATTGACTGCGACCATTCAGCTGCAGACTGGCTTGGTTATATCAGATACACAGCACACAAGGCCGATGAAACCCTATATTTCTTGAATAAGGGGGATACATTGGCGCATATCCGTAAAATAGCTGCTCTGTGCGTAGCTTGTATGGAACACAATGAAACTGAACCAAGAAAGGATTCTAATGGAAGCACAAATAACACGTAGGTGTAAAAACAAGGCCGTGCGCTGGTTTGGCTATCCTGATATTCATTTCCCCGACCAAGATGAAGAAGCCCTTGCCGTAGCTGAGGCCGCGCAAAGAGAATTTAAGCCCGAATTAGTGATAGTTGGAAACGATATGCTCCAGGCCACGCCTTTTTCAAGATTCGGTAATCAGACCATTGAAGAGTCTGTGGCAAAGGACTTCAAGGAAACCGAACTTGACCCTGCCAATGCCTTTATAGACAGGGTACAAAAACACACCGACTTTACCTATTTTCAAGAAGGCAACCACGATGCCCACATAGAGAGATGGGCTGTCCAGCACGGCAATGGTGCAGTGTCGGTGTTTAGTCTAATCTCGCCGAGAATAAATTTGAGTGAAGGCAGGAAAGATTTTCTCTATATAAAACAGGGTAACAATGTCCAGCTTCATAAAAATTTAATCTGTGTCCACGGCTGGTCGTATAGTATCCATTGCGCCTCTCTCCATAGAAGGAAAAGTCCATTCCAATCAGTGATATTCAACCACGCCCACAGAATGCAGTCCGATACTCTAACCTATCCGGCTTCGGATATGCCCACTACAGCCATGTGTGCAGGGTGTCTTTGTAAGAGAATACCAATGTATAAGCACGATGGCAACCCTACGGGCTGGACTCACGGCTTCTGGGTGGCTTATGTGGGTCGTGATTCGTTTACTATGTATTCAGTAATTATAAACAAAGGCAGAGCGATTTTGCCAAATGGAAAAGAAGTTAAGGTTGTATGAATTTGAGGATTAAAGGAGAATAGAATGGAAGACTGGAACAGCCCATACGTTGAAGCTTTAACCAAGGCCAATCGCAAACTCGAAGGCGAGGTCTTGGACTTGAGGGGTGAGAATGAGAAGCTGAAAGAAACGTCTAAGGCACAAGGCAAAGAGTGTGAACTTAGACATAACCTTTTATGTGAAGTATATAGAATTGTCGATGAATATTTTTCAACTGAACCCTAAAAGGAGAACAAAGATGGCTCAAGCATACATTCAGCGACACGATGGAGAATGGATTGATGTTACTGATGGGCAATTACTTGCTTGTTGTGATTGTGGCTTGATACACAAAGTAGAATATGCTATATTAGATGGTAGGATATTAAAAAGAGCGTTTCGTGATAATCGAGAAACAGCGTATCGGCGCAATACAAAAGATGTTAAGAAAAGCATTTGTAAGTTGAAAGGAGAATAGAAAATGAATTTAATGGAATTTCTTATAGCATTAAAAGATACCGAGGGAACAAGTTGGTCTGATGATGATATTAAGAGGTGGACAAAAGAACTCTTCCGGCTTCAAGCCAAATTAGAAGTGGCAGAGGAAGATGTGGCAAGAGTAGAACGGAATTACAAAAATAGATGTGAAATAACCGAGGATTTGAAAGCCCAACTCTCGGATTTGAAGGGCGAGAATGAGAAGCTGAAAGATGAGGAATTACGACTTTTGCGCCGGATTGAACAGTTGATTATAGAAAAGTATACACTGGAGGAATATAAGCGCAAACAAGAAAAATTAGATGAAGCTAATTTTGAAGTATTAAAACAATTGGCTCAAGAAAATAAAGAATGAAAAACGTCAGACTACGAGAACAAACAGAGAAGCCCCTCCAGGACTATAACCCTGACCAGCCCAGCCGGCTCAAAAGGCGTGTAGAAGCTGCAAGGGACAAGCTGGAGGTCTTTCCTGTGGTTAAGCCCAAGTTAGAATGTAAGTCTTGTAAATGGAAGCACGAATGCGTGAACTTTGGAAAGATTAGGGATTGTCTGCAGTTTGAAAGGAAGTGAAAGATGAATTGGTTAGACGAAGAAGTAGAGTTTTATGATTTTATCTGGACAGATGGTGTGGATGCCTGTTCTGAATGTATAACCGATGAACTATTTGAAGATTTCCAAAAGGGTGGCGATAAATTTGAAAAAATGAAATCGGTGATTCTTAAAAAGTTTCCTACAAAGGAAGATGCAATAAAGGCGTTTCTTGAGAGCCATCAAGTTTCAAGCAATTAAACCTTAAACCCCTTTAGTTTCTGTATATTTTTAATTGCAGATATTTCTTATCGGGATTACAGTGGCGTATTCAGCCACATTGACATCTATTATCTCAATACCGTATTTAATCTTGGCTTCATCCAAGTCATTAACAACATCTTCAATAATGTCCTCGCAATTCAAAACAGCAGAAGCCGAGACAGCTAATCTAAAAGCGTTCATAGCATCTTCTTGAAGATTACCAGCTACATCAACATTATTAAGTAGTGCTATTTTAGGGCTGGTTATTCTATAAAAAACAGAACCGTTAATGACATAAGTTTTGCCATTTTGGGCAGTTAGGGTTTGGTTTGGCAAATCTACCTTATTCGTAGATATTGAAATAGTAAGAATTTTGGTGATTATTGGCCAATAGAATCTATACCTGCCACCGTATAGGGTAGTAACATATCTGCCGAACCGGAGAATTACTGCACCTTTGTCTGGGCTTATTGTTTTGAACCGTGGCAGGAATTGTAACAGATTATATAAAAATTCAATCAGATATTCCATCTAACTCCCATGTGAATTCTATACCAACGCCATCAGATTTACCTTTTGTTTCTTCATATTTGTCTTGTGATGTCCACGCACTAACAGTCATAGAGTCAGGAAGGCTACAGCTAGCAAACAAAAACAAGATTATTATGAGCCATTTCATTCCGGCAACCGTTCCAGAATCGCCTTGAAGCCAGCTTCCTGTCTCTTATCAATCTGGTCAAGACGGTACTTAATCAAGGGTATGGCCTGCGCTGGTTTGCAGCCGGTCTCATCTAATCTTACGACCTCTTTAGCTATGGCCTTGGTATCGGCCTGCTGTAATGCCCAGCCAGCTACACAGGCGGCAAATATAACCGCCGAGGTGATTATCAAATGGATTAACCTGAACCCGTTATTTTTTGGCATCTTTCTTTTCCTTTGGTTTTACTGGTTCTTTTATCTCTATGGCTTCGGCAATTACTATAGCAGTTCTCATTGTAGCAAAAACTTCATTGGTTGTACCGCCGGCAAGGCGGGCATTGAGACACAAAGCCAGTATCATATTCTTGGTTTGTAAAGAATCTACTTGAATTTCCATAAGAGTCCTTTCTATTCCAGTTCCGTTATTGTTTTATTTCGTACCAGTATTCTTTTGGCTACCCCATCATAGTGACGCAGTCTATATCTGATATGGCCAAGGATTTCCTGCTCAAAATCAGCTTCGGTCATTGGTTCACCGTCCTCATTTTTGTTATAAGGCAAGGATTTTAGTTCTTCCGATGTTAATGGCAGGTCTATTATCATTATGATGTCCTTTTTTTATTTGGTTAATTCCGTTCTACTGCCTATCGTGTCTTGTTCGACGTGAATGCCTACCTGTATCACAAACGGGTCAGAGGCCGGTTCGGCGCCGGAAGATGCTATTCGTCTTATTCTCCCTTTTATACTTGCTCCCTGTAAAAAATTACCCGTAGCATCCGTGCCCACGTCAATTACCCACGAAGTTTTGTCAGTTGTCCCTGATGGTATGGTAATCTCGGCGTTTATCGGGGTTGTTCCTGTATAAACATCGCCAAACGCGCCTGAGGTTTGATTGTCCACTAATTCATATTCTATCTCGAACTTTATAGTCTTATCTGAACCCTCCTGACCGTTGGTTGCCCCGTGTAAATGAAATAATATCGTAGATGCCTCTTTATATGAATGAGAGATTTCTGATGTGAACTCTTGAAAATCATTAACGCCATAAGTGTATGCGTTCAGATTACCTATAAAACCCGACCACGTCGGGGCGTTGGCGGCAGGGACTTTAGCGGAATCAAGACTAATAACAATATCTTCAAATACTGTAGCCGTGCCGTTAAATTCTAATGTTCCATCGGTCTCAAATTTTGAGAAATTACTTGAATCACCGAACCGGCTCTCGGCATTAAATAGATTTGTGCCAGTAGCTGCAACCTGTTCGATATTACCCTTGAATTTAGCATTACCAACCGTTCCTAAAGTTTCAATATCTCCTGTTGTAATTCCAATAGTAAAGGAAGGGTTACCGTCCGCATCACGAAACTCATAATTGACTGCACTAAAAAAAAGACCGGCATCGCCTGCCTTGAAAGCATATTCGTTAGTAACTATCCCATAATAACCACCACTGGCAAATCTTAGAACACCATCATCCTGAATTATGCACTTTGGATTACCAGCACCATCTTGCCCAACCCGAAGCATATTACCGCCACTGGCATCACCAAAGAGGTCTAATCTGTCAGCGCTTTCGTCCCACAGAAGAGAATGACCAGTGGTAGCACCCCAAAATCTAACATCGTGGCCTGTATCATCTACCCCTACTGTTAATGTACCATTTATCGTTACTGCATTAGCCACCAATTGAATTAAATCATCATCACCACTAAAACCAATCAATCCTTTCCTGTCTTTATCAACATACAACCTAATATAG
>LAZR01000303.1_pt1 | contig 45675 bp, 81 predicted proteins | sample 329461 | NCBI WGS metagenome assembly LAZR01 (sample SAMN03002196, study PRJNA259156) | marine sediment metagenome | biome: sea floor; feature: Hydrothermal impacted sediments; material: marine sediment; isolation source: Loki non-amplified sample from Loki's castle hydrothermal vent sediment ...
AAAATCAACGCGAGCGAACACGCCAAGGAAGCTACACAGCACGGCAAGGAGGCCGGCTCGCTTTTATTAACAGAATAGGAGAACGACATGGACAAAGAACTAAAAGAACGAATCAAGAAGTTGAAAGACCCGAGAAAGGTACAGCCGTACTGGATACGTTCCAAAGAGGAGCAGGGCGTCTTGTTTGATGCCGGGATTAAGAATACGCTCCAAGTCACGAAAAATTTACCGGATGGCTCTGCACACGGCCGGGAGCTATCAGTCTGGTGCGATCAACTGCTCATCCTCAAGCCCGGCTACGAGCCGGAATCGGAGTATGAGAAATGTTTAGTTTTTGTAAACAGTGCCAATGGCCGGTTGAGTGTTTCGCGGTCAAATTGGGACTATGCTCGCGACATCGGCGATATTGTGAGCGAGCCGGACTTCTATTTGTTCCATGATGTTCACACTGGTACTGATAGTCATATTCCCGGCCACATACCGGGATGGATACGCCAAGGACACGATGTTCATGCCTGGTTCGTAAAGGATTGAAATGAACTGCCAAGAATGTTTTTTTGTGAAATTACCCTTGACAACCCAAAATGAAAGTGTAGATTAGCCGACATGGATAGAATCGAACAGTCAAATTTAGTTGAAACTTGCCTCCAGGGAGATTTGCCCAAAGCGATTCTATCCAACCCTGGGGGCTCATTTTTTTGACACACCGAACCAAAAATGTCTATGAGAATGGAGTCTATGACAACGGGACAACGCAACGCACCGAACTTTGAGGCGGTGTGTCCTCGCCATACTCAGTTCAACGATGGCTAGATAGATTTACACAAGCTCAGAAGCGAAATAGGTGATATCAAAAGCTGCCTTGGTTCGTATGACTTAGTCCTATGAAGATATTAGGAACTGAGGTAAGGTTGCGGTGTAAACTAAGATACCATAGAAAAGGATCAGTAGAATGGATGGATTCAATTCCCAGGAAATAGTGGAGCATATCGACAGCTTCGGTCATGGTTTATCGGAATGGGAAGTGCAATTTATTGCTGGTTTCATGGATAATCCACCTGAGACATTCACTGATAAACAAATAGCCATCATTGACCGTATCTATGCTGAAAAGTGTTAACAAAAGCGGACGTCTAAGGACAAACATGCAAAATCGCCAGTGGAGTGAGCAAGAGTGCAAGGACGCCGCTGTAATGGTGGGTAAGACCGAAGCCGAGGCCGTGGCGTACTACGAACACTTCGGCGCGGTCGGCTTCGTGGACGGGTGTAATCGCCCTATCAAGAATCTCAGGCTCCACATGATGAAATGTATTCGCATGAACTGGTGGCCGGGTGAAAGCTCTAAGCCAGACTCAATTTCCGACACATACACCAAGCTCCAGAAAGAGGGCAAAATACCGAAATGAGGCTCAAGTATAGATTTATCTATTTCACTGAAAAACGCCACCCGTTATTTCCCGAGGTGTATGCGTTCGAGTGCCGGAGCAACCGAACCAAGGGATTATTGGGCATAATAATCGTCGGCGACTTTGGGAAGTGGGAGCTGCAACCCGAGCCAATGATGGGCTTTACGGTTCAGTGCTTGAAAGATATTGTAGATTTTATTGGACAATTATGACCCCAGAACAATCCCAAAACTTCATTGAAAAAGTACTGAAAGGCAACTGGCCGAAGCTGGTGGAGTCTGAAGTCGATATTGAGGGCTGGGCCAAGCGTTTGGGGCGGTTCGACTACGATAAGGCTAAACAGTGTGTTGAGGACTTCAAGTTCCGTAGAACACGCCAAGGGCTCCCACCGGCCGGCGCAATCTTGCAGGCTATGAACCCTGCCATTATCCCAAAAGAAGTAGCCCACGCCGAACCCGTGGAACTCTACGTAATCATGCGGCCAGATGGCGTGGACTTGGCTGGTGATCCTAAAAGCAGGCGCGCTGGATTTCCGACAGCCAGTTACAGGGGCGTGCCGGTGGACGCAGGAAAAGTCCAGGAGGATGCTGAACGTTTGTGCCGTCGCATTGCGGGAAATCGTGAGGGATTTTACATCAAGTGGCTGTGCGAGGCTGTGGCGCCGAGTGCGCCTTTCTAGAAAGTGAAATTGTTATGAAACAAAAACGACCAAAGATGCACGCCGGCGACATAGAAATTGCAATCGCTCACCGCTACGGATGGCGACGGTACTTCATCGTGCCGAATGTGCATTGGGGCCTAAATTTCTGGCACGAACTCGACATGCTTGTCGTTAGTCCGGTGGGATGGGCTACAGAGATTGAAATTAAAGTATCGGCGTCTGACCTTAAGGCTGACAAAAAAAAGATACACGGACACCGCAGTGATCGAATCCGACAGCTATATTTTGCCGTCCCCGAGGATCTCCGAGCAAAAGCAATGGAACTCATACCAGAAAGGGCGGGCTTGATTATCGTTAAGCCCGACATGGCTCCATACGCCTACGGCAAAACAGAGATTGTAAAGACTCCGAAGACAAACAGCGGTGCCCGAAAATTGAACGAAAAGGAATTACAAAAACTCGGCAAACTGGCGGCTATGCGAATATGGTCGCTAAAGGCGGTTGTGTATCGGCAACAAAGAGAGAAAGTGAAATTGTTATGAGTAAAGAGATTCAATCAATCACGACGGCAGTCAAAACAAGCAGGAACAACGTCGAGCCAGAACGGCTTCTCGTAACCATGATGGTGGTGATATTCCTTTGCGGGCTTATCGCAATAGGTACATTGCAAGGTTCGAGCACGCGGCATTTTCCCGGTGGCGACGACGTAGGCTACTGCTTGACGCGCTTTGAGTCGCAACTTGCCTTTCTCGGTTTGCCGGATCTCTTTGCCTTTCTCAGTGCGACCATAGCGAGCAACGGCGGCTCTGTTTACCTCTTTGCCTTTCTCGGTTTGTTGATACTGCCTCTGGTGCGTAAGCACACAGACCTTACACCTGGACGTGTGCCCGTCTCCAGTGTGGGAATCTCTGTAAAACTCAGACAGCAGCTTGACAGACTTGCATTTCCAGCAGCGTTTCGATATGATTGCATCACACATTGCAGACTCCTGATTAGTTTGCTATGTTTAGAGCCGTTCGGAAGCACGATACCTCCGTTCGGCTCGTTTTATGTTAACACTTTCCCGTCCGACTTCAATACAAAAGGAGGCAAATAATGTTAGAGACTATAGAATTAACCGAGACATTTACTAAAGTGAGTTGCGGCGAGTGTGGCGGGGTCTACGCATTAACGCAAAGATACCTCAAGGAAAAACGCGAGCATGGTGGGTATTGGACCTGCCCCTATTGCAAGTGTACTTGGGGATATAACAAAGAGCTATCCGAACTTGCGCAGACAAAAGAAAGACTCGAGCGAGAACAATACTATCTTGCCAATGAAAGATCAAGGCACGATCAAACAAGGGCAAGTTTACGAGGCCATAAGGCTGCTAAAACACGGCTGAAGAATCGCATAGCCAACGGCGTATGCCCCTGCTGTAATCGACATTTCACGAACCTCAATAGGCACATGACCACAATGCACCCGGATTTTAGCGAGGTGACGAAGTGAAACCTGTAACGCGATGGGGTGCAATGTGGCATTCAAAGAATCACCTTGATGACGTGACTGAACACCTACTTTACAAGGATCGTGTCCCGGTGCTTTTTACCACCCGGCAACAAGCCCGCGACTATATTAAAAAAGTATATGGCTATATTGGATCGCGGAGCGACTTGCGCGCCGAGCCGCATGGTTGGCGATTACCACGGCCGGTGAGAGTTGAAGTGCGGGCAATCACAGGATGGAACAGGAAGGGAATTAAGGAAGAATAAATGGTTAGATGGAAAAGAGGCAAGCATAAGAAAACACAGAAGAGCATAGCCTGGGACTGGATGGCCCGTTGGGTTAGACTCAAGGGTGTTGTTGCTACTGCCGAAAGACTCGGAACATTCACCACTGATGCACTAGCTCAATGCTATACATGCGGGCGGCTAGTTGACATTAGACGCCGAGGCGGCGGGCAGGCCGGGCATTACAAGCCGAGAGGTTTGGGTGGGGGCAGTGGTACGTATTTCGATGAAAGGAACATCAGAGTACAATGTGGCTCATGTAATGGATTCGAGGGTGGTCGGACAGAGGAGTTTCGTGAAGGGCTCGTCGCGGAATACGACGAAGAAACCGTCCAGGAACTCGAACGACTTCACCGACTACCTTCACGGTGGGGGCCACGGGAGTTTCCTGGACTGGTTCTGTACTATCAGGCCGAAGTGGGTAAGTTGTTGAAAGAAACAGGTATAAAAAAATGGTTTTAGCCGAAAGGAGTAATGAACAATGAGTCATGCAGACGGTCTTCAAGCGATGGCGGATGGTTGCGAGATACAAAAGAACTGGATTCCGTCCTGGAATAAGTATAAAGAAACTATTGACCCCGGCACAATGCAGTGCGACATATATGCCGCCGGCTACTATACAGCACGGAGAGAGTTGCAAGACCTCATCGACGACCAAGTGGCAGAGATCAAGCGACTTAACCGCATTATTGAATTAGATGCAGAATTAGAAAAAGCGTGGAAGGCCGGGGTAAGACCACGTAAGGACTGCAAGGATGCCGAAATGAGTCACGCAGACGAGATTGAAGCAATGGAAGATGCGCAGGAGATACAGACAAAGCCAACCGGCGTATCTCTCACACATACATTAAGCCTCCGACATTGGGATTTAGGACGGACAGGCTGGAAGATTTGGGCCAAAGATGCGATTGACCTTATCGACCGACAGGCCGAGCAACTCAAAGCTAAAGACGAAGTGGAAGCGCGTCTGCGTAAAAGCTGGCATGAAGCCGAGGAAACACTCGTCGTATTATACGCCGAGAATGTCAAGCTAGATGATCTTAAAGATACCGTCCGACTCGCTTGTAGCACCCCGGATGACTGCAATGATCCAGTTGTTCTCAAGCAATATATGAAGGCATGTTTTGATAAGGCGATGGCTATAGAAGATTAGAGCAATCTGGCCTGCGTGGGCTGTGCAGGAGATGAAGAAATGAGCGAGAAACTAGAAGTCACAAATTGTAGTTCGTGTGGCGATGAGTTCGATGAAGAAGAGCGAGAAAACCCACGTAGAGATTCCAGCGACGATCCAATATGCGATGATTGCTATCGTGAGTATTATGAATTCACTTGTTGCAAGTGCGAAGAATATGGCGACCAAAAGGACCAGCACAATCTTTTGGTTGTTTTGGAAGCAGAGATAGTGCGGATCGAATCAGAAGACGACTACTTGAAGCCCGGTATCTATCAAGTTGTGGACACTCCTTATTGGGCCACCGATTATTTCGAGTCATGGATTCGATGGAAAGCTGTGACGTGGTTGTGCGAGAACCCCTTCGACATTGCCTATGAATGCTATCCGTGCGGCCACCTTTGCCTTACTTGCCAGAACGAACTCTGGGAACGTATTGGCGCACGCCCAGTGACGTTCGAGAAGATTGAGGAGCCGACATGAAAGAAACGCGCTCGGAAATTTTAGGGCGAAGAATGGCCGAGAATATAAATGAGACAGCAAATCTCTTTTATAATAACCGGACGAAAGCAAATTTCTATCGTGGTTTGACTAGATGCCTGATAAAGCGTCACGAAGTCCGAGGCGTAGCCAAAAAGATGCTCGAGATTGAGGAGCCGAAATGAAAGATCGTGGAATCCTACTGGACGTCTGCCCGCGTAAGTGCGGCGGCTGCTTAGATAGCGACCACCACTGGGTCGATGATTTTGACGTCAAAGGCGTGCCTACGCAAAAGTGTAAGCACTGTCCCGCAACGAGAGAGTACCCGGACGAGAACTGACATGAGCATCTTCAGTACAAAAGAAGGCCCTGTATTGCTATGCGACGCCTGCAAGCATCAAGACGTTTATGTCGATGCCATCCCACGGAGCAGGCATTATGAGTTGTGCTGCTACGGCGGACGCGCTCGCAGATTACAATCAATAAAGCTGGGAACACGGCGGCTTATCAGAACACCTAAATGGTGCCCTCTTGGGTGGGGAAAGGAGTGACCAGTGAGCAAGGAAGCCTTACCGACAAACCAATTCGTCTGCGGTGACTTGATCGACGTGATGCGTGAGTGGCCGGACAACAGCGTGGACCTCGTCTTTTGCAGCACAACAATACCACGGAGAATTCGCATGGCTGAATCCAGTGTAGCGTGGCCTAAACTATTTCATCCGCAGTACTGTCTGTACCTCGGCTGCTCATACTCATTCATCAGCGCCGAGCGGCATTCTGTTTGCCCCTGCTGCAAAGGGGTGTATGGATTTGGAACAATAAATTGTTACCGCGAAATATACAAGGAGCCGACGTTCGACTATTTCACAGATTAAAACGGCACGAACATGGAAACCCTAAACCAATACATGGAGTTTGGAAGCTTGTTTTCTGGCGCGGGTGGGCTCGACCTCGGCTTGGAACAGGCCGGCTTAAAAGCTGTCTTCCAAATAGAAAATGACAAACACTGCCTCACACTCCTCAACAGGCACTGGCCTGATGTACCCAAAAACGAAGTCCGACCCTGCATGGGAATTGTGGGCGGAGACCCTTGCCCCATTCGAAGCCTGGCTGGGGGAATTCACAGAACACGCAGCCCCGACTTGTCGGGATACTTTCTTGCAATGGTCTACCGCTGCAAACCCCGGTGGCTTTTGCGCGAAAATGTTCATCACCCTGATGCAGCGGAATTCGGCGGGGCTCTGGGACTGCTCGGATACCAAAGCATTATTATCCGGATGGATTCAAAAGCGTTTACAGGGCAGAGTAGGGCCCGTGAGTTCGTGGCAGGATTCGATCAGCTCGAAACCCTTGATAGGTTTGTGCGAGCGTGCCATGACAATGAGAGCAGTGAAGGGTTTTGCCAGGCGGGCTCAAATACAGAGACGCCCATGCTCTGTCTTACAACACGACGGAACCGGATGGACTATCGTTGTAATTATGTTTTCGAAGGGCCCAGACGGGGGATACGTGTGCTCTCACACATTGAGCGGGAGCTTGTTCAAGGATTCAGTCCGGGACACACTGACGGAATACCTGGCTCAGCTCGCCAACGCGCCGTCGGAAACGCCGTCACCGTCTCAGTTGCCAAGTGGCTCGGAGAAAGGATAGTGGAGGCTCTCAGTGAACAGACTTTCCCGCCCTGTGCTTCCAAGCAGCCTGCGAGATAAGAACCTGCGAAGGATCCCGAAGACAGCACCTCGAGTTCGAGTACGCCCTGAGTGAAGAGAAAGACCTTAGAAAACTCAAGTACAGAGTAACGCACAAGAAACCGAGTTGAAAGGAATCGAGAATGAGCAAGCGTCGGGTGGGACGGCGAACATTGCGGACGCTATCCCACCCTAATCGTTGGAAAGGCAAGCTCTTAGCCGTTTATAGGCTTCCTTGATGAAGCTCTTGATTAGACCCCAGATCAATAGGGGGAGGGGTAGGCGGTAGCCACTCATTAGAACTCAAAAACAGCCCCCGTGTACAGCCGATTCTCATCATGCGACTCGCCGAACTTCTCTTCGAGCTTCCCATTGTAACCTTGGAGCGGCTGGACTTCCACTACGAAGATATTCCAGTAGACAGTCCCGACAATAGGCCCGTACTGCCCGCCGTCCTCAGCGTCCGCCACAGTGGCGTGGTAGCCAACGTAGGGTTGGCCCAGCCAACTCGACGGGTCGCCTTCCAAATGCAGCAGAGCATAGCCTCCGTAAGCCTGATGGCCGTGTGGGCCGTAGTACGTGGTTTCCGCGCCAGCTTCCACCTTCCCGTCGCAAATACCACCTCGGCCAGTGAACTCATTGTCCTGGCTGTCGAAGTTGGTTGTTCCCAGCGCCCACGCTGTCAGGTGCTGGCTTTCGTTACATCCCGCTACTATCGCCAGCAGCACACATACTACAATGCTCATAATCTTTCTCATGTTACTTTCTCCTTATTCTTGATTTCGTATCCGTTCATGCGTAACGCTACGCCATTTATTTGATCTTGGAACATCCGTATCGCTTTCATGTCCTTAAACCATATAGCAATCTCGGGTTCCTTGTCGTCTAACATTTTCATCGGTATTGGATCGTTTGTCTCGTGCCCATGATCTGGGGACGAGTAGATACCTATTCCCTCATTATCGCCTTGCCCTATGCCAGCAACTATAAGGCTTCCGGCGCCGATGAGTATATCCTTTCGCATGGTATTCTTCCTTTAATCTAATGTCTATTTGCTATGTGGGTTAAAACGCTTCGATGCGTTCTCCCAGCACTTCGCCGTAACGGGTCATAAGCAACCGCTGACGAATCATCCGGCACTGCTCAGCCGAGGACAGTGCCTCAAATCGCTTCGTGCGACAGAATGCGACCAACTTGACCAGCTTTTTTTCTAGTTCTTGTGCTTCTTCGACTACTCGTTCTTGATAGGCTTCCATCTTGTTTTTCTCCTTTGCTCTAATGTGTTTGATATGGATGGTTGAGGGCTTTGTCGCCCGTTGCGAGCTTGTCGCTCTTGAGGAGTACTTGTATGGCGTGGCCTATTTTGTTGTCGATGCGCGTTCTGCCGAGGAACCATTTGACGATAGGTGGCACGTTGCCTAAATCTCCCTTTTCGAGTGCCCTGCCGATCCTTTCGAGGCCAAGTCGCCAGATGTGCATCCTAGCGTCCGAGAAGTAATTTACGCCGAACTTCTCTCCGCCCTTGCGTTGCTTGTTGGCCCACGAGAGGGCTTTCCAGAATGCAAAAAATCCTCTAATCATTGGTTACTCCTTAGTGTTTAGTTCTAGTCCATTCACAACTCTTACAGAATATGCTGTACATGGCCGGATAGGTTGGATATGCGGTGGGTTTTTTATCAGGCTTTCAAAGTGTTCATATTCACTGGCTGACATTTCAAGTTGCCTTTCCTGGCTGAGAAAAAATGTCACTCTACCTGTGTTTAAGTCCGTGGTAATCATTTCTTCCCCCACTCTCCACACCAGTCGGTATCACGCACGTCGGGCCACTTAGGAATACGATGGTCTGTATCTTTTAATGGTTGTGGTGCGTGTCGCTTACACAAATCCTCCTTCTTGAACCGGCAGTTGCTACATTGTTCCTTTTCCTGCTGGTCAACTGCAATTGAGCCATCTGGTTGAATTGTAATAGGTCGTGCTTTTGGGTCATTCAATATTTCTTCTAATTCAGCAATTGTAGGCTTGCTCTTTTCCATGATTCTCCTTTCCAAGGAACAACACTCTATTCACTTCCTTTTGAAGTAAGTCAATAGCGGCTACAGCATCTGAATGCTGAACCGTACCCTCCATATTACAATCATCTACGATTGTGTCAATTTATTTATGATTCCCATCGGTTACTCCTTTACAAGTTTCTTCGTAAGATTCCTTCGGTTCGCTTTTTGCACCATCTGGTCGGTAGTGATGATCCATTTCAAGTTGCCATTCAATCGTTTTGGCATTTTTAGCTCAAAAAGCGTGTCAACTGTTTACACTTGGGGTGACGCATCAAAAGAGATAACCCCATACGTCCATCGTAGCCGTCACATTGGCGGTTGCTCCTGTTATTGGTTTGATTCCGAAAGCAGCGCCGGCCGCCTCCATTGTATACTTTTGATTTTCCGACGTGATTACCATGTAGTCCGTTACCGCCGTCAAAGTGTCGAGATTGATTGTCTGTAGCCACGTATCGGCGTTCGCACCAGAGCCTATGTCGAAGTCGCCGGTCGATCCCGAAGCCAAAGAGCCCGATGGACTTCTGATGATGACCTTAGTGATGATTGCTGTCAATCCCGCCGGAACATTGTAGGCGGTTGTCTTTGAGTCGCCGTTCTGCATGTCTACGACAGCACTGCCCAGTAGAGTCTCAGTCCTCTTGATATTATCTACATCGACAAGAACTATTCGATCTGTCCGAGTACCTGAATTGACAGCCCCAGCCTCTCTATCAACGTTAATGAGGACGCAGCCTTCCGCAGACGAATTCGATATTGTGTCATATTGCCCGCCGATGACCGTACACTTACCGGCAAATGCACTGGTAATATTCAAGGATGTTAAGACTGCATCGGTTGCATGGACAAAGCCAATAATGTCAATATGGCCGTCTGCCCCTTCGAGTGATATCGAAGCTGCATCAAGCAGACTAGATTCCGACCGTCCGCCAAAAATACCGACTGTACCGTTTTTAGGGGTACCGGTCCCAATTCGCACATCGTAGGATTTAGCGTCAACCCAAAAACAATCATAAAAGAACGCCGAGCTTCTCTTGATGTAACAATGAACATCAACGTCAGTTTCGGGATCGGCGGCGCCAAACGTGCATGAATAAAAAGCTACATTAATTACATTCGTAGAATCGAGCAAGATATTAGTTATCCCACTTGCCCCCGCCCGGCCACCATCGAAATTGCAGTTATAAAACGCCATTTCCGAAGCTTGCGGATTACCGGCGCCCGAGAACAATACATTGACTCCACCGTCAACGGGATTGTGAACCTCAAGATGACGAAAACTCATATAGGTAGAGTTTGCCAAGCCAAAGCGAATACAGTTCGTAGCCTTATTATTTCCATCAATTCTTATATTATGCATCTGATGACGGTTACCGGCAATTGTAATGAAGTCAGTTACTACAGATCGACATTTCAATGTCACGCCTGTCGTAACAGTAATCGTGCCTTGAGACTCGCCGACCACATAAACACCATGATTCCCCGAAAGTGCGAGACTGTCTATCAGGTAAACGCCATTCGGAAAGTATAACTTACCGCCGAGGACTTCCGCCGCTGTCTTCGCAAGATTCACCGCCGTTGTGTCGTCGGTCACGCCGTCACCCGTGGCTCCAAAGTCTGGATGCTTTACGTTGACCATCGGACTACTGCTCGATATAAAACTATCTGCATTCACGTCAGCCAACGTTATTGCCGCCACCTGATTCTGTACTTGCAGGGTCTTGATATCAAGATCAGCCGAGCCATCTTTAAGAGCAAGGGTTCCCTGCGCCACGACAGCGTTCGCATCGTCAACCAACGATTCGCCATACGCCGAGAAACTAACCGTAGTCGTCGCCGCCGCCGTCGCGGTAGGTTTACCATCGGCGTCAAACGTCAAGGTCTTACTGGCCCGGTCAACGGAATTGGGCAGTTCCATGTCAAGAGATGTGGGGTCTGTCGCTGGCGCACGCAAAGCCCGAGTCAGTTTGTCCTTGTTCTCGATAGCAAGCTTCGTCACCTTGTCCAGGCTATCCTCAAGACTCTCGGCATCGAATGACCCGCCGGTAACCAAATCCAAGGACTGCGTATTGGGAGTATCCCTGATGATATGAATTGTCTTGGTTGCTGGTATGGCTGCCACCATCGTTACCGTACCGCCTGTATCCGACACTGTGGCCGTGTAGTCGGTGGTCAAGGTCAGCGTAGCCTCCACACCAGTAACGGTGACTCTCGTCTTTACTACCAAGTCGGACGAAAGATTGGCCGGGAACGAATAGGATATTGCCTGCCCTGCTGTGTTGGTGCCCGTGGCACTTGTTCTATTGGTTTGGTTGCTAACAGTCACGATTTTCTCCTTTATAATTTGTCACGATTGATAGCAACCAAAAGCCTACTTGTCGCCCTGGCCTTCGCTCGCTTTATGTCGTCTTTCATAATCTTCATGCGAGTAACTTCACTCTTAGATTCCCATCGGGGCGTTTCTATTCTTCTCGATAAGCTCGTTTCGACTTCTTGCCGCACCATGCCCTCGTAAGCCTTGTACCTGTCTTCGTTGAGGAAAAACTTGCCAATCTTCCTGGACGGCGCAGATATACGCACCCCCACGGCGTTCATTTCCTTCTTGACGGCATCAGGCATTGCCTTGAATATCCGCTTTGCGGCCCGATTCTGTTTCGCAAAGCTGATTTCTTCCGGCGGCAATTTCTCCGAAGCCTTCTTCATCTCAAGACGTTCCATTTCCGGTATTTGGCTATGGAGTTGGGCTTGCTGGCTCGGCGTCAAATCATCCCAGAGCTTGTCGAATTCCTGCGTGGCCGCTACGTCCTGAACGATCTGCAATTCCGCACTTGTGCTCGGCTCATACGTCAACGCCTGCCCACTAAAGAATTCGTCCGTCCCTGCGCCTAACGCTTGCGGCCAGCCGTCAAACCACGCCGCCTCCGCCGCCGACTGTATGAAGAAGGGCATGAAGCGATCATAGACTTCCTTACTTATGAAGAAGGCCACCTCGGTTTTCTCGGACTCCATGAACTTCTCATGCCAATCAGCAATCTCCGCCTTTCGACCACCCTCTCTTCTCATGGAGTCGTAATCAGGTAAAGCCCACGCATCGCCGCCGTAGTAGTTTCTGCCCGTCCATATCTTTAGGAATAAGTCCATTGCAGGCGCACGTTTGTTCCTGAATAGTTGCTTGAATGGTTGGAGCTTTTCAAATCCCTCTCTCGTTGTTACTCGGCCAGCTTGATTTTTCTTCGTGCCTTTCCATGTTTGCAGTATGGCTCTGACATACGGGCCGCCGTCACCGAAAATATCCCATCGGGTATTGCCTAACTTGATCTTGCCGAAATCGCTGGAATCCACATCCCACTCGACAACATCGTCCAAATCCCACCATCGGGCAAGCATCGAGGCTGCGCCCAAGTACATCAGTCCCGTCCCTATATACGTACCCAACGTCGCGGCAACTTCTGTTCTCATAGTAGAATTAGAGAGCATCAAGGAAGGTGTACGCACTCTTGACCACGTCAAACTCGGGGACCACATAACAGGCCGCATAACCCGGTTAACAGCCTGGCCAAAGTTTGTCTTCGGTTTTGCCATGCCCATCATTGTGTTTTGGAAATCGACCAAGTCATGTAGCATCTTGGGCGTAATCTCTATATTGTTCTGTTTCCAGTTGTTGATCTGCTGATCCCAAAGTTTCTGCTGCATCCAGTTGAAAGAGTCGATGAACCCCCGCATAGACGCTGCGTGTACCCTGCCGATCTGCCCTCCTGTGTATTTGTAAACTACCTCTGCGCCCTTACCGACAACCTTTAGCCTCTTGCCAAGGAACGGTAACTCTTTAGGTATTGTTGCTGTGAATTGTTCCGGTCGATCGACGCTAACTTCCGGATGTCGGGAAAGGAATTTCAGGCCATTTTTCTGCGAACTAAACCTTGCCTCCATTTTATAGTTAGGACTTGATTCAGTTTCCGCAGCCATCTTGTCGGCATATTGGTTCGATATGTAAGCGGCGATATTCCTGCCTACTGCTTTGCGGAATATGATCGGATGTCTACCACGCATCCATCGTGCTTGACGTCGCGTTTGGATGTCGAAGCCGGCACCGAACTTTAATGTCCCGAGTAGGCTTTCCAGGCCGCTCCAGAACTTCGTTGACAACGGCACTCGCTTCGAGGCTTCTTTCGCAAGAAGAGGTTGCCACTTCCTTATCAACCTCACGTCGCCCGGCGTCATTGCCGCTCCGCGCAGCATTTTGTCCCATGCGCCTGTCTTATCGTGATTCGTCAAGGAGATTCTATCGAATGGAGTAAGGTTCTCGGTATCGGCTATATCGTTCTCGGCGGCTTGAATGAATGCAGGTTCGATGATGTCTTCCAACGGCTGATAGCGGCCTTCGTAATTAGTCAGCGCGCCCTTGAGTTGACCGGACGCCCTGTGGATTGCTTCCTTGCCCGGTACGCCCTTCCCACGTAGGAATTCCAACGTCCCGGCCATTGCCCCTACCCTCTGGGAGCGAGCCTCAGTCTGTTCTTTCTTGATAAGCGGTCGATCCTTTTCGGCCAAGGCGAGAACGTTCTTCATTGCGGTCTGCCATGCGATCCCACCTGCGCCCTCTTCGGCCAAAGGTTTCTGTATGGGCACCTCGCCTTCGGGTGTTACTTCCGCCGCTGGGGCGGCAATAGCACTACCGCTGGCTTCTGTGTCGAGAATGACGGGCTTGCCGGTATCCTTATCTACCAATACCCCGTCACGCAATTCAACATCTGTCTCTTGTAAACCCGTTACCGTGCCGTCGGTTGTCTTGTAGACGTTGATGGGAGCATCGGCTGGGGGTGCGACTTCCGACGGCTTAGCGGGCGCCGTGGGGGCTTCCTCGACCTCAAGCGGTATGGCGTTAGCCGTCTTCGTCAACGCTATAAGATTCGCACCGCCCTGGATACCGTAACCGCCGATAAATCCGGCCGCGATGTCCCACGGCGAACCAACCAACCACGTCTTGACGGCATCCTTGATCGAATCGTAAGCACTCATGCCCTTGGCGTCGTTCTCAAGCGTCTTGGCCCGCAACGTTTGCATACCACCTGTGAAGAACTCTTCGGTCGCTTCTTTTCTTCCCGCCGTTAATGCCTTACCGCCCTTTCCCACATCATCCAAAAAGCTCGATTCCATGACGTACTCTATAAGGCCATCTGCAAATCCCTGTACCGTTGACCATAGGAAATTCTCCGTCTCGCCTTTCGTCGGATCTTCGAGGGCTTGGGCGTGTTCAAATCCCCCTGCTGCCGAGAGCCCGGACAACGCAACCAGGCCCCGGTTAATTCGGAAACCTTGATTGAGCAGTGCCGGCGCAGCCCCCCCACCTGAAAGATAGACCGCCAGCACAGACAGCGCGCTTGACGCCACGCCTTCGGTCAACCTACCAGCGCCATAGGAAACAGGATCAGTCTCTTTCAACTGAGGATCAAGTGCCTCCCATCCTGTCTGTGCCCGCTCGGCCCATAATTTCCTATCAGCCTTGCCCTGTCTCGACATATTACGCCCAAATGCCATAATCGCTTCGGCATAGGGATTGTAAATCTGATCCTTGTCTACCGTTCCGAGCTTTACGAAATCGTCCAGTGCCCGGCCCCCGGCTTCTATGAATCTGCCAACCCAGTTGGGCACAGTACCGCCCGAAATACCGAGAACAGTTTCGCCAAATCGCACACCACCCTTGGCTATTTCTTCGGCTGTTCGTAATGGATGGATTGGCGCTGCCGGAATCGAGCCGACTACGCTCGGATCAGTAACAGCTAAACCCAACTGCATCTCTAATGCTCGCTGCGCACTCTCTTTTTCGGCCCGAATTACGTCCTCTGGTGTAACCGGGACTACCGGATCAGTAAAGGGTACGTTGATTCTTCGCGGCATGTCCAGTAGCCGCTGCCATGCAGTGTCTTGACGCAGTATAATATCCTGGAAGGTCTTATGGCTTTGTGTCGCACTGGGAATTGGAACATTCGACTTTTCGGCAATGTCCAGAGTATCTTTGATGCCCTGTTCGACTCTTGCAGGATCAGGAACAATGGGGACTACCGGGTCGAGTAATCCTTCAAGTCGATTCACTTTCACCTTGGGCTTGTCCAATAATCCTGTTAAGCGATTAGCCATTATTTGTTCGCCTCGAAAAAGGCTATGATTTCTTTCGCTGTCTTGCCCTGCTTTAATGCCTGCATGGCGATAACTCTTTCTTCCTCTGTCATTTGCTCCCAGATACGCTGCATAATATCTCTGTTGGTTTTCTTTTCCGCCTTGACTCGCAATCCCTTTAGTTCGTCGGCAGTTGTCGGTAACGCTCCCTCAATCTCCGCTTGCTGGACTTTCTCCATTATCCGTAAAGCCTCTTCGTCTACCTGTCTCAGTGACCAGTCCGGGTGTTGTTGGAGGGAGTCTTCCAGCCATCTCAATCCCAACTCTTTACCCAGCCCTGCTTCATCAAGAAGAAGGTTATTGCTCACTGCCGCCTTGTAAGCGTTTAGGAACATTGTCGCCGCAGCGCCGTTGCGGAAATCGTTCGCACTTCCTCCCTGTTTCGGTATTCTCTTTGCAAGGCGAGCCGCGTCCGTCTCACTGATACCGTCCGCACCTGTTCTCTGGTAAACGAACGCAGGATCGGTAAGAGTGCCAGCCTTGATTTGACTGTCGAGTTCCCAGAAGACAGAAGGCTTGTGTGTCACTTCGTAATAGTTGATTCCCGTTTCACCGTAGAGTTTCGAGGTAGTTTGCAAATTCCGGCTTAGAGTCGTAAACAAGTCGTGACCGAGAATATCAATATTGTCCAGCAGTAACTTCTGAGCCTTCTTGTAACCCTCAATGCCTTCTGTTGCTGCGAGTTTGCTTGCCTCCACGCCGACTGCGTTGATAGCTTCTCGCCTCCGCAATTTCTCGTCTGTTTCGAGGTATCTTTGCTGGCCTCGCGCCATGGACCGTAAATCTTGAAAATCTCCCGGCGTTAAGGTTGGGAAGTCCTTTTGGAGTTCCTGGGCAGTTGTGTAGTTATCAAGGATTATTTCAGGTTTCGGCCCCAGGGCAATCTGTTCTGCGGCCGATCGTTCGGCTTTATGTCTGGTGTCTTGCAACACCCTCTGAGCGTCAGCGGCGCTCATGTACCCAAACCCGACTCGGGCGACGGTGTGTTCTTCTAAGTCTACTGTATTACCACTGCGGATAGCATCTTCTATCAGCTCTCCTTGCTTGACGTCCGATTTATCCTTTATCCTTCTCTTGATCGACTCGTTGGCAGCTTTATTCAAATGGGGTATTTCATTCTTGATCCATGAAGAAGCGAACCTCTTGGCGAGACCGTTCTTCGGCATGTCGGACTGCATCTGGTCAATGACTTTTTTTGTTTCGGAAAGATACGTATTCTCGTCGGTATTTTGTTCCAACGTATCACCGAGAGCATTTATTCTGGCCTTCTGCCGGAGTTTGAAATCCTGATATTCAACTTCAGCCTGCTGGGCATTGATTTCTTCACCCAAGGCCCCTATGCCCGCACCGATAGCACCTATTTGCTGGGCTACTTGTGCCCCTCCGCTTCCCGGCATTGTCGGCCATCTAAATCCCATAATGTCTCCTTAAAACCTTCCGGCGCCCGCAGTTGCAGTTGAAGATACGCCTGTAGCAAAACCCCGACTTGTAGTCGTTGACTTCGGCTGAAAGAAATGCCCTTGCTTCGTACCCTTAGCCAACCCACCCAAAATCGCCGTACCGGCCCCGAGTAATCCTGCCTTCTCTGCCGACTTAGCCCTTTCGCCAAACTGTTTCGCCCTGGCTCTAAACGACGCAGCTTCCTGCGTTAAGTCCTCGATACCCTCACGGCCCTCCCTGGCGGCCCTGAACCTCATAAAGTCGAACATGGAACCTAACTGTGCCCTTTCCTTAAACGGAGCGCCTACATCAACCCTGGCCCCGCTAGCACCCGCCCTGACCGTTGCTCTGCCTATGGCCTGCTCGGACTCGAAGAGTTGAAGCAGTTGGTCTTCTTCGAGCTTGACCTCAGCCGCTCGCCTATCTGTTTCGGCCAATAAGGCGTTGTGCCTGGCTATTGCTTCGTTCTGCCTCTCGTCGGCGGCTTGCGCCCTTCCCTGCTGGAAGGAGCTAAATGCCTGTAATGCCATAGATGCCAAAAGGAACCACATTCTATCTCCCTACTTTCTCAACGCGCGGTATAATCGCGCGGACGCTACACGGCATTGGATCTGAGCCTGTAATTTCAAATGGGTCTTCCACGTTGAAGCCTCCGTCCGTGACGACTTCCTTATCTCCGGTAAACAAAGCCGGAGGATCGCCATAATCATCAGAAGATTCCCGCCACGGAATTTTGAACGTCGTATTGCCGTCGCCGAACTTCGCATTCAATGTCCTGAAGAAACTTATCACCACTTCGGCGAACTTCTTTACAGATCCCTTAGATGTACCCGCCTGAGTGTTTTGGTCCATTCTCATTGGCTTCAATTTGTAGGTGTATGGTAAGCCGACCTGCGCCACCGAGACTGACTCCGCTAAACTGATAGAACCGCCTGAGACTACCTTCGTAGGAAGTACGGCACCGTCGCCTAAGATTGCAACTGTCTCACCCTCCAAATGATCCAATCCCGTGATAGTTGTCGTTGCCGTGCTATCGTAAGTTAATCCCGAGTCCACGAAGAACATATCCTCAACGTCGTCTCCCCAGTTGCGAGGCTTCATTCTTTCTACATATCTTACAGTACTCCCACCAACCGTCCTCTGCACGAAAACCCATACTTCGTCCTCGCCATCACCGGGAATAACCGCTACGCTTTCCGCAAGGGCCGTCCCCATAGGGTGCCGAGCCCACGCAATTACATTCTGAATCGGATCGTAAGTCATCGAAAGTAACGTGCCGTCAACACGGGTAAGCCATAGTATCTCATCTGGATTCCGCTGGAACGCCATAGACGTTACACCGCTTTCGGTTATGTGTTCGGCCAGGACTGAAAGGTCTGGAGTTTCGTAATCCTCACTCACTCCATTGAAGGTAAGTTTATGCAATTTTCTTCCAACTACATTCACAAAAGCAATTGCATCACTTATCAAGATGGGCTGCATATCCTTCGATCCGCGATTCGTCTGCTGCTTCAACTCAAAGTTAGTAGGAGTGAATGGTCTCTGTGGAGGGCCTCCCATCCGCCACTCGCCTCCGGTAGTTCCTATCAGAATGTGTTTCTTGGCTGCTATCCATTGGATTGCATTTCTCGTCCCTGAGTCTAAAGTCAGAGAAAACGAAGAGGAGTCGGTAATTAGCCGATTGAACGCACTTGGGGTAGCGGTCGTACTGGCAACACCAGGGGTCGAGCCTTCGTTGTTTGTGTCTATGTATGACCCGGCAATGTTCGGGCCTGTATTTGGGCCATTTCCTATCGCAACTACCATAATATCCCTACGTAATTATGCTGTAGGCCCCCGTCTGACTGAACCATAATGTTTGAGGTTGAAAGGACGTACTGGCGTAAATCGCCCGACTCTGGAAGATACACACTGTCTTCGGATAACCTCTGACCCCCGACCACGCGCCTTCGTTCCATTGCTTTGTGGTATCGGTAGATGCGAGTTTAGATATGACTGTAGCAGTCGCCGAAGTTGAATTAGTCACCGCTGTTATTTTGACTATCCCCGATTGAGTTGAGGTGTTGACCGTGAGAGACGCTTGAACTGTGCCTCCCGAATACGTAGTGACGTTCATTCTGTATTGGGTATTTTGAGCGTACTCTATGCCAGTATACTGAGCGTTTAACGACCCCACGCCCGCACTCAAAACAGAAGTCCAAGTCCTGAAAGTCTCCCATCCGTTAGAGTCTTCGTTTCGTTGGAGTTCTATGGTGGCGCCCCAATGACCTGACGTCTTAAAGGTAAACGGTCCGTCAACGTCTATGGCGGCGTCGATCACTCCCGTCCCGGTAGCGGTACCTTTTACTGAGGTATTGACCCTGGGTAACGTCAGCTTCCACAAAGACCCTACGTGACCTGATAGGAAAGTCGCTGCGGAGGCAGTTAAAGTCCCTGATGCCGCTGCGGCTATCACCGAACACGTAAGAGTAACGTCATCATCTTCAAGGTAATCATTTCTCTGTAAGAACGGCCCGAACTTAAACTCTATCGCTGCTAAGGCAAAAACAGTAGCCGACGTTCGGCTCAATGTCCTCGGGGCGTAATCCTGATGGGTAAGGTACAAAACATCAAGACTTTGGATAAACTGAACCTGAAATAAATCCGCTTCTACATACGGAGTGGCAGTTTCAACAGCGCTGGCACCGTCAAGAACTACGCCACCGTCGAAAAAGAACCTAAAGACCTGATCGCCCATCTCAATTACATAGGCAATCGCATTGGAATATATGAACGGAATTATCCTACCGGCAACGGCATTATCATCTGCTGCAAGAATGAATTGTAATCCCGGACGCCGTTCGGCAATGCCGTAGACTCTCGGGATCATATTCTCTAATACACGGCAGCCTGCGGCATATTTGTCTATGTCGCTTCTGGCATCTATGAGTTTGCTAAGCTCGCCACTATTGAAATTGATAATTGGATGGTTAGGCATTAAAAACCCTTCACAATACCGGACGTCCTGTCCGGCGCACCGTCACCGGGTGATTCGTCTTCAATTGTTTTCACTTGTCCGAGATCCTGCACTGCGGCATTTATCTCATCGTCCATTGAATCTGTTACCGAACTGCCCATTATGAATTCGTCTGGAAGTTTGCCTTGGATTTCATTCGTGTCTGTGTATACCGCAAACAGATTTATTTCACTGGTTCCGTCCCAAGGGAGATCACCCTGCGCCAAAGCAGGATCGGAATCTATAAAAGCACCTGTCAGACGGTCATAGACAACTATATGATACGTCCCTGCCGCTATCGCGCCCCCGTCAGCGAAGTCGCCTGTGTAGTGGCCTGACCCGCCTTCTTCAGTCATGGCGACACCGTAAGCGCTGGCATCTCTGGCGCCTGTACCCCAGACCTCGTTCGTCGCGGGGTTGGCGAGCATAACATTGCTGTTCGATAATATGAACCGGCAGAAATATAGAGTCTTTCCGGTTACGAAATTATGTTTTACTTCTTCAGCCATCGAGCTTTTCTATTCTATTTAGCTGTTTCAGTTCGTGATCCAATAGTATCGTCTTCGGCGTGTATCCCGACCTCAGTAAGAAATGGATCGCCAGTCGGCTCTGTGCCAGTGGAAGTTATTCTTCGGACTCTACCGTTTACTATAGCCCCTTGAACAAAACTACCTGTAGAATCCGTTCCAATGTGAATACTGAAAGCTGTGAGGTCTGTTGTAGCCGCCGGGATGGTCAACTCGCCGTTGATCGTGGTGGTAGCCGGATAGACATCCCCGAATCCTGATTCTGCGGGGGTATCGGCAATTGTATATTCTATCTCGAATTTGATTGTTCTATCGTCTACGTTGCTGCCATTTACCGCTCCGTGAATATGAAACTCAAAAGTCGAGCCGCTCTTGTATCCATGTTCTATCTCGGTGGAAAATTCCTGAAAATCATTCACATCGTAAGTATAAGCATTTAGGTTCCCGATGAACGATGTCCACGATGGCGCGTTTGCCGCTGGGACTCTTGCGCTTGATAGTGGTAAGATTAAATCATTCCAGACAGTCGCGGCTCCTTTCATTACATACGTGCCATCACCTTCAAATTGAGAGTAATTAGACCCACTTCCAAAGAACCCCTCTCCCTGCACCTCAAGGTCGTCGGCAATCAAAACACTGCTCGGATTGTCTGTAGCATGGTTGGGTTCGACTGTTGTTTCGCTGAAAATATGAATAGCTGTTGTTAATACGCCCGGAGAGGCAGGAGCTATTCCTGCATAAATGCCCGTAATATGTTCGCGGTCAACGGCGGCAATAGTGCCATCCGGCACAGGCGCAATGGTCAGCGCCATTACGAGCATACCTAAAGCCGACCGTCTTTTTGTTTCAGTATCTACAGCCATTAAACACCCGTTGCCATCTCGCCCTTGGTAAATGTGGTTGCGTCATCACTTATCGTAGACCTTGCCAGTTCAGTCGTAGTGTTGTCCTTATAAATCGTAATTCGCGTAGCAGTGGTCTTTGACTTGTTTCTGAATGCCTCATATAACCAATTGATCGCCACCAATACCGAAGCCGTTGCACTTGGCGCGCCTTGGGCAAGATCACTCATAGCCTTGGCCCATATTTCGTCAACGGCATCAGCTTTTAAGGCATCGGCATCAACAGCATCAGTATCTATCAATACTCCACTTCCGCCTGTGATCGTATCAAGATCGTTCTGCGCCGTTGCTATCAAGGCGGGTATATCTGTAGTGGTATCGGCGGCAATGATATCCAGAATCAAGTCCAGTCGGCCACCGTTGATCCAATCGGTCAATGCCCCCATGCGGGCGGCGGTGATTTCATTTGTATTTGCCAGTTTCGTATCGAGATCAAGACCGCCGGCGTCGGACACCGGCAATCCTCCAGCCGCATCGGGGAGCGCATCTGGTAAACTAAGCGCCGTTGCTGTTGGAGCCGCAACATCGAAGAATTTCTTAAATGCCGCAGCAAGCTGGCCTGCGGTTTCGGTTAAGGCAGTGCCGTGGATGTAGGTTAAATCAGCTTCACTTCTAGGTAAACCGGAAAACTGATCTCCAGTTCCCCCGGCTTCGCTAAGATGATCTCCATCGCCTCCAGCTTCAGTTAATTGAGCTCCATCCCCGCCGACCTCTGTTAATGTAGAACCATCAGCGTCATCAAAGTCCATCGCGTGCTGAGCCGATGCGTGACCATAGGTTTCGATGATAATTACTTTATCAAGGAATACTTTCGTCGCAGCATCCACTATCTTCAAGACTCCGCTAGCAAACTGCATCTCCGTTGCAGTTAATATGATCGAGTAGGTTCCACTTTCAGTGACAGCTGTATTGTCACACATTTGAAAGGCTCCGCCATCCTTCATAATCCTACAATCAGCCTGAGCTGGCGCCCAATCCGTTCGCAAGTCCACTCCATCAACTTTATATACATCAAAATCAATGTCTGTCTGAACGCCGTATTTTCTCAAAACTCTTTGACTCATGTTGCCTCCCTTCTTCGTCTAAGCACTACAATCCCTGTCGGAGCAGCCCCTATGCTCGTAGCCGCAACAATAAGTTCTATAGGAGTTCTGTTCCAACCTTGAAACGGATCACCGTACAAGCTGGTTATCTCGCCGGCACTCAAGGCTCGGTTGTAATCCAACACATGGTCAATCTGGCCGTTCCAATGTCGCTCCAAAAATTTTGATTGAGCCCCGATCCGATATGGGTTATCCGTAATCGTGCCAACACCAACGGAAGTAGGGCTCCCCTGCGGAATTGCGTCGATATAAAGAATGCGATTCGCGCCATTATATACAAAAACATACTGATGCCAATTCAAGTCCAATGTAGCGTTAGCCACTGCCGTGTTGCCACCGTTGTAATAAGCAACAATCTTGTCGTCATCAGGCTCTAAATAGATCCCTCGGCCAGTTGGATTGAATACTCCCATATCTACAAGAAAAGCCCTATCAGCAGTATAGCCACTGCCTAAAATGTTCGACTTCGCCCATATGACCATTGTAAATGCCGCTGGATTATCTAACACGGCACTGTAGGGAATATCGACATAATCTCCCGCTGCGTCGCCACCAAAATCTAAAGCGTTGCCGAAATTGCCGGCAACTGTACTTGTAGTGCTGAAGAGCGTCCCGTGGTTGCTGTTGCCGGAGAGGTCGAGCAGGCGACCGCCGACTGGAGCGTGTTCCACATTTAGCCATGCCCCCACGAGTCCTTTATTGATCGCAAGCGCCCCGTTCAAGGACTGACCCAACATCGGTTTTTGTCCCGGAATGTGCATTATGTGTCGCCCGACTGTGCCGTCTGGTATACGATTTCCGAATTCGCAATCGTACCGTTCTTCATAAACTTGAACTTGCCGTCGTTATCGAAGTTGTTCGCCACCGGATTCGTGAGGCTGATTTCCGTCTGCCCGGCCGCTTCGTTAGCCGGTAGTACGGCGGAGATAGCCGTTCCAGTCGGGCCTATCCATCCACCGGCGCCTAGTGTGGTCCAGGCATCGTCCACACCCGCCTCGCTCGCGATCTGGACGACGATTTCTGTGCCTGTATGGGCAGTCGTGTTCGAGAGGCACACGTCAATATGGAGGACGGATTGGATGTTCGAGTCCAGATCGATCGTTCCGGTTTCGACAACCGTGTTCTGAGCGAGGTCAGTCCATTCCATCGCTTGTGTGTTCTCGGTCTTCGTCGCCGTCGCTACGCTTGCGGCTGTTGTGATATCGGTCGCTTTTGTCACTCGCACTCGGCAGGCAACCGTCGCTCCGTCCGGGTCGAACGTGTTGTTGAAAATTACGCGAGCCCGAGTAGCACTCATTGGTATCGCAACCGGCCAAGTCCCTACCGCAGAATTCACGGCGTCGTCAATATCGAACAAAGTCGCTGAGTCGGCGGTGTTCTGTGCGTGCGCCAAGCCGTCCAGGATAGTAATTGTGTCAGCCATTATTCTCGTGCCTCCAAAATAGAAATCATTCCGTTACCCCTCCGGCCAGAAGTCTTTTGACCGTGCATGTAGCCCCGACATTGGCATCGTTCGTCACCTCAAGTTCCTGAGCGGTCAGTGTCTTTGTCGTTTTATTGAAGTTGAACGTAGCATCCGCACCGAAGATTCCGCCATCGTTGAGCTGGACTTCGGTATCGCTACCGGCCGGCACTAATAAAGGTTTCAGATCCATCAGCTAAACCTCTTTAATGGATTCCCTGCGCCTGCAAGCCTTGAATCATTCCAAGTTGGCGTTTCGTTTTGGCCCACGGTTTTTGTTTCCTGCTTGTCCATCGTCCTTACCCTGGACATGACACCCTTGATTCCAGGCTCACCCCATAATTCAACATAGATTATTCGCCACAAGACTTTGTCCTCAGCTATGGGCATGACGAATTTGAGCGCAAGTTGAAGAACCAAGACTTCGGTGAACAATGGATCAAATTCAGTAACGTCTTCCACCCTCTTGACATATCGCAGTCGCATTGTCGATTCGTTAGAGAGTAACTGCTTGCCTTCTAACGAGTAGGAGTTTCGAGTCCGGCCCTGCACCTCAGAGTTATCCTCCCAAGGGGGCAACCATTCTCTCAAGAAATCATTTGGTAAGTCGAAGGCGGTGCTGTACTCGAAATCCGGTGCGGTTGCATTCGGGCTTAACCGAACTCTTGTTCTGGCAAACCTCCACCAATGACTCCTCAACAAAGCATCTCTGGTCTGGGCATAATGAAGTCTCGCCTGGACGCTCTGTAAGTTGTCCTCGCTGGTATCGTCAAAGTCACTGACGCGCTGCGACCCTATTCTACCAAGAGCCTGGTTGATAATCTCAGTCTCAGAAGCCATCTACGCCTCCTTAATCTCTATCTTGAGATGGTTGTCGGTTTTGTTTATCAGGTACGCCAAAGCGGCGGCGGCGTCAGCGCCCAAATGGATGTGACGGATATGGATCGTGTCACCATTCGTCTGTGTGGTTAGGCGCACCTGGTCCGCCCCGGTTGTGAATTCACATTTATCGGATATTTCAACGTCAGCCATTTTATACCTCCGCCGTCGCCCCTTCGATCCATATCGACACATTACCACCGGCGGCAGCTTTAATTTCAAGTGCCTTATTTGTTACCAACTGAATTGGCCTCGTAAATTTCCAGGCAAGAACAAATCCACTACCAGAAGTCAAGAGGGTGAAAAATCTGCCGAATAAAACATTATCATCCTCGTCTTGTAGCCAGGGGTAGGAATCAACGTCATTACAGGTAATAATCACCTCCTTAATAAATAACGCCTTACCTACGCCCGGAGCCGCCTTGACTTCGTCAGCGGAAGAAGCGTCCGTAGAATATCCGTTCACTACCCAGTCTACCCTTCCAAGAGAAGGGATTTGAGGCACCATTGTCGGTGTACTGCTTGCTGTCAAAGCCATCATGCACCCCCGTAGTGAGTTTTCGGATAATGAGATTGATCGGCCACTGCCTGAGTTGCAGCCGCCGTAACGCCGTTGCCGTCGTCAAGTCCACCTCTCTGGGGGAATTCCAACGTGCCGTATGCGAGGGGATCGGTGGTGGAGAACGTACACAAAGTCGTATTGACCGTTGTGAAAGCTAACACCAGTTCATCGAGATCGTCTTCGGTCATTGACTCGATAGACAGACCTCTATTGTGTTTGATCCACCACAAAAAACCCCAAAATGTTTGATCGGTTGTAGCAGCCATTATTTGGTCTCCTCAACATTGGAGGTTTCTGTTTCGGGGTTTTCATCTTCCTCGGGCCAGCCGAACATTGCATGGTATTCCCTTGAATCTTTATCCAGGTTCGGCTCTGCGCTCACGTACTTTTGTGCTTTCTTTCTCGGTGCCATAACAATTTCCTTTTCAAAAAAGTGGGCGGAGGTTCGTCCCCCGCCCTCACTCGATCAATTTTCCATTTGCATCTCTCGGCCACTGATTCAACCTGGACGGACCGAAACCACGAGAGATAATCCTGACAGACTTACACGACTCGCCTTGACGGTTCGTCAATCCCGCTCTGTGCGAACGTGCATTCATCATATCCGTCAAGTCTACGTCCGACACGCCGGCGGGGATCAACTCCTCGTCGCCGCGTCTAACCGCTTCTCTCATGGCTGCGTCCATCGTACACCTCTAAAACGGGCTGATCTGCAAAAAGATAAACGGTGGGTTGTCGCTACCGGGCGAAGTGTTGTCGATTACAAATCCAGCTACCTGATGACCCGTCTCTCCGATAATATCGTCAAACCCGGAAATAGAACCATCGTTCCTGAAACACACTGTACGCCATGAAGCCGTATCTGCGACCGGCGTATTCGGGTTCAAAACACACGGCCCCCACGTCTGGCCCCAACCGTAAGAACCGGAAGCTATCACGGTAGTTGGTACACCAAAAACCGAGGTGAAATTATTTCCGGCATGTTGTAAATTACGATATGGGTTCTGAGCGATTTCCATAAAAGACGTTGCAATCATCGTCCTGGTAATCGGGCCGTCGAGATAAACCTTGATGATCCCGCCGTTAGCGCCCTTCTCGTGACCGGTAATCATTCTGAACTGTAGATTTGTGGTGTCCGGCTGAACCCACATGCCACCAACCATTTCGTTCTTAGTGCCGAACCACGCCGTGCCCCCGGTAGTACCGTCCAGAAGTATATCCACCCAAACGTCACCGATTGCCCTTGCGGTCACGTTACCGCCTGTGACGCCGCTAAAGGCGCCCATGTTGTGACCGCCCTTTCTGGGCTGTAAGGCAGCCCCGCCTCTGATGTACTTGAACACCCTATCGCCAACTCGATAGCGAAGACCGTAAGGATGCTTCTTGACTGTCCCCGTGCTGTAGACACCAAATCTCGTGGTATCAGTAGGGTCTATCCTCAACTGCCCTGCTATGGCGTTGGGATGATTTACTGGTTGTGGTCCTGACATTTTCAGTCTCCTAATTAAATATTCTTCTCAGCCCTGTTCGGCCAAGACTTACTTCTTCTTCAACGAAATCTCCACGACTGCCGGACCCTCGACCCTGACGGCGCCGAAGCTGTGCCTCATGTACACCTGGACGCTGTACCGCTTTAGGGGGATTCTATCGACCTCGGTGGTGATGTCCTTGCCCACACCGAGCTTGATGGCGTCCTGCGCCCATGCGTAGCACTCAACGGCTTCGTCGGCGGTCTCGACTTCACTGTCCCTCAAATGGCCTTTGATCTCATCCTGGAAGTTCTGCAACATGATGAACTTGAAGCCCATGAAGGTGTCGATCTTGCCCTGCGCCAAAGCCTTGACCGTGTTGTAGTCGGAACTCTTGACTTCGGTAGTGTTGAGCAGTTCGTTGAGGTTGAAGGGGTTGGTTACGAAGTACCTCTGGCGCTCGGGGTCAATATCCCCTTCGTCCAATAAGGTCTTACAAGTCAACAGCTTGGCGATTGTCAAGACAGTCGAAGTCGCAGCCGAATGGTTCGACCCCGCGCTGACTACGGTTCCGTCACTGTCTACCAGACGACATTCACCGGCGTCGTAGTTGTTGACCGTTGTTCCACCAGTCACACCGGCAGCCGCCGTACCACCAAGAGCGTCGTAGATGTGCTTGTCGATACGACGATTGGCGGCGGCCATGAAGTTCTGGATGTAGGTACTCGTGGGGTCGATCAACATCTTGATCTTATCCATTTCATCGACAAGATCGCCGATGTCCCAATCGACCATAGACCCTCTGCGCCTGGAATGCGGGGTGGAGATTTGGGGCGTGTCGCCGTGCCGGTCGGTAATATCCTCTCCGGCGGTCGCTCCTATGCGCTCGCCGTAGAAGGTCCGGCCAACGACCGACTCTTCCTGGCAAGTCATTCTGGTACGACTCACCTTCTGTTGAGACAATAGCAGGATATTCGACCTGTATTGCTCTACAAAAGCTACTGTAATTTCAAATGACATTAGATAACCTTTCGTTAAAACTCGTTTAAGTCTTGCGGAAAGGTTATCCAAAAAGGGGCTTTCCTACATAGCGTTGGTCACGGGTGGATTACCACCGTTTTCCGGGGCCACGAAGGGGTTGTCCGTTATGCTGATTTCTTTTGGTGTTTCGTTTTCTCCTGAATCAAATGTGCAACTATTTGAACTTGGCGAGCATGGTCGGGATTTCTCTTATCCATATACGCCGGATGGTTCTGGGCTTCACGTATCTTGGTGTCCATATCACCTATACTTGGAATATTGATATCCTCGACTATTTTGTGTTCGGCGAAAAGACTTCCGAGATTCGAGGCGAACTCTATCAAGTCCGGGTCTTTGTTGATCTTCTCGATCAGTCTTTCTTTAGCATCCAAATCGACTTTACCATCTGCGCCTTTGATAGCGCCTTTGTCAATGGCTATATTACCGAGATGGGTATTTTGCTCGAACGCCAGGCCCCACTTCTTTGTCAATCCGTCCTTGAGGGTATTGAAGTCCATCTCCGATTTCTGCGCCATCGTGGTCAACTGAGTTATCATCTGCTCGGAATTATAAGCCACTATGGCGTCGGACTGTTTCTTGCTCAAACCTATCTTGTGGAAAAGTTCCTCATAACCCTCGATCATCTGTTTGGTCATTGCCGCTTCGGGGATTTTCTCGTCTCGCTGAATATTGTAATCACCGGCGGTATCAGGCTTGCCACCGGCTTTATGGAAGTCTTCCCAATCGGTATCGGTGAAGTGGTCGGTAGGCCTGGGCATTTTGTCCATAGGGACTTGCCTGCGGACATTGACATGGCCGCTTGACAATTCTTCAATCCCTTTGAACCTTATCAAAGTAGGATCGTTATGCAGGGTCTCGTCTTTCAACTTGGTGGTCCAGTCCTTGACGAACGTGCCGTCGGCGTTTACCAGACTCGTTACTTCTTCCGACAGTTGTTCCGTTTGTTCGGAGGTGTCGTTTTCATCAGGCATTCTTGATTCCTTTTTTCTCGTTTGGGTCTTTATTCATCATCATTTCAATATTCGTTATGACACATCTCTGCCCGTCTTTGTGCATCACTCTAAAAACATCAGTATGACCATCCGTACCGACGGGCGGCGAAGTAGTCGTATTGTACTGAGCCAACTTCTTCATATGCTTCAAGACATTCTCACCACTGGGGGTCTTGAACCACTGGTAGTCGCGTATCAATTGTGTTTTTTCGTCTTCTTTATCCATTTCAACATCTTTCAGACGCAGTTAGCCATACGTGCAATTCGCGGGTTAGATTGCCCGTCGATATTCGATCCGGAAAACCATCGACTATAGTAGTTTTCGGCTCACCACACCCAGAGCATATATCTTCTTCCAAGATTTCCATATAAATTGGTAGATCACCAGACTTTTCCTTTATGGCAGTTAATTTTTCTATCAAGTCAGATATCTTCATCTTGTTCGCAGATTTAATATCAACTGCTTTATTATGTTCGGAAATCATTTTTTCGTCTTCTTTATCCACCAGTTATCCCATCTCTCTTTCTGCACTCCGCTGCGTATCTTTCATCTGCTGTTTCTTCTGCATATTCCTTCATTCGCCTTGTCCATCTGTATACCCAAAACCAGAATCGCGTTATCAATGTCGGGCATCCCGTCATACTACTCCCATCTGCTCTGCCCCCGAACCTTCTTCTGGAGCCTTTTGAGTCTTACCGTAAACATCACCCGCGATCTTGGCGGCTTCCAACGCCTGATTTCTCCGGGCCTCGTCTTGGCGGGCCTCTCTCTTGGCCTGTACGTCCTCTTCTGAGGCTATATCTTCCTCGTTGACGCCTAATACCCTTCCCCACCTCCGGGCCGTTGAGTCGGCATCTACGTTATCCATAACCCCAGGTAAGGCTTCCGCCGTCTCAGCCAATAGTCCTACCCATTGCTGAGAGGCTGTGACTTCGGCGTTCTGCTGCGCCAGAGACAACGGTCCCATATAGACGACTTTAAGATTCTGGCCCTGTAACTCGGGCGGGGGTGGGGGAATGACCCCGTTTCTTACCAGGAGATTAAAACTCCTGACTATCAAGGGAGTGAATAACTCGGCTTCGATCCTACCCACAGCGCCTATTCTTCTAAAGGCTTCCTGTATCCTCTGTCGGATTTCCAATTCATTTCTGCGGTCGCCGCTCAAATCGGTTAAAGGCGCAAAGGCGTCGTGAAAAAAGGCGTCCTTGATTACCTGGCGTTCCATTGTAAGACTATCCTTACCAACGGGGAAGTTGCCGAAATTCCTTTCATCCACCCTGGAAGACGGTAACTCCATAACGTTATTTCTCGCGCCGGGGGTCGTATCATACTCGCCTTCGAACGACTCCAAAACCTCTCTGTGGGGATTGACGATCTTATTGGTCATCTCATTGAAGTCTCGCTTATTGGCGTTGACCATCTTGACTTGGGGTAGGATCATGTGACCTATTCCCCGGCCGTGGACCTCACCGGAGGTCTTGGACCATCTCGGAACTTGGTAGGGGAATTCAGGGAAGCCACCTTCCTCCACGACAATCTTATCTTTAATGTTTACATAACCACTTTCCCACGCCATATTCAAGCTGTCTTCAAGGCGGGGATTTCTATGCTGGCGGGGTCTTACAACGTGGATGAACCAGAAAAGTTGGTTCTGTTTCTTTTCGTCTTTCATAGCCAATAAAACAGATTCACCGGCAAAATCGCCCCATTCACCAAATGCTTGTTTGGCTGTTTTGGGGAACTTCAAATATAGAGTATCAATCTTACCCTGAAAGTTTTCTAATATTTGATACCTGGAAATATCCCAGTCCATGAAATATAACCCATCTCTCCAACTATCGAAAATACAACCCGTACCAAAGGCTATCAAAGATTGTAAAGTCTCTTTCAATTGTAAAATGAAGTTAGAGGCGAACAACTCTTCGTGTAAAACTTCGGTAGACCTCGCCATGTAGGACTTCACAACGTCCAATTCCTGCAACTCAGTACCGGAAGTCGTTAAAGAGAAGAACTTCTGACCCGCCGGGACCATTTCAGTCAACATACCAGTAGTCATTCTCTCGCACTCGGTGACTCCCGTGGTATCGTAAAGGCGGTCGAACTTCCTCACACTCCCTGGAAAGTGCTTTTCAGTGATATTACTCTCTCTGGGGAAGATGTAGTTCGCCTGATCCTGCCAGTTGGACCTGAAGGTGGAATCTCCGTCTTCGAGGTTCTTTTGAATGTCTATTATAGTTCTAGGGTCGATCATCCCAATAGCCTCTTTTTACCTGTCTTCACCGGAGCCAATTGGCCCGTTAGGATAGTGCCGCCTCTGCCCGATTTGATAAGTTTACGCTTCGCTGCCGACGCTGCCGTACCCGGTTGACCCCGGACTATCGGGGGATCGGGTATCGGTAAAGGATCCGGTTTCGGTGGTTTGGGAAAGACAGTACCCAGTATCTGGTTTCTTATCCTACGGTCCTCCTGCTCGATTTTTTTCCCTATCCGCTTAATTTCCGCAGCGGCTTGCTTAAAGGGCCGCGTAATTTCCTTAAAGATATTTGCCATATCTATATCCTTGCGTACTCGTTCATTACCTTCTTGTGTTTTTTCCTATGTCCCGACCGCTGTGACACTCCGATTTTCTCGGCCGCCATCAAGAAATAATTCAGTGCATGGCGGTAGTGGTCTTCCTTACCGATGTACCTGTAAATCAATTGCTTTGTCTTTTTGTTGATTTCCTCCTTCTTCGCCGGGTCGCATAGTTGTTTGGCGAACTCTTGGATTTCTGGAGACCTTCTCGGTAGGACCAAAAGCCCGTCCTCGGATACCAGGTTATGAGTTGCGTCCAGGATTTCCGTGCGATTGACCTTAACCATTTTGGTCTTGGGGTTCCAAGTTGTTCCGACGAGAGTGGTTTCGGAATACTCGCATAAGAAGATTCTTAAATGATGGGCCTTTTGGAATCTCCGGGCCTCGTCTTCGTAAGGTCGGGCGTCGATAACTCCGCTCTTGCAGTTGAATTTGAGTATCATTCTGGAAATATCGTCCCAGTCCGAAAATCTCGCCACTTTGATTATTTGGAAGTTTTTCCTTCCAATCCTTTTACCGATTACCAAATGCTTTATCTTACCCACATCGAGACCGAAGGCGCACGGACCCCGATCGGACAGCCCCATCACCGATTGACCGCAACGGCTGTAGACCTGGCCCATAGACAGTCTGTTTTCTGTAGCGACGTAAGGAAGTCCCAAACTCAAACGGTAGACGTCGGCCAAGTTCCCCTGCGGGGGATTTATGAAATCTTCGAGTATCTCTGCCGGGTCGTTATTGGGAGAGGTCAGACACGACCATCTGTAGCCGTGCATGTAATCTGATTTGTCTCTATCTTGGGGGACCCACTGGCCGTCTCTGACAAAAACCTCCTTACCGCATTTCATACATCCTACATAACCGGTACCATCGGCTCTGATCTTCACGCAATCAGGAAAGGTCAGTTCGGCGCACGTCCATTCCCCGCATCCGCACTTCCTAAACCAATGCCTCCGGTCGGAAAGAGAGAAGATTTCGTCAATCCCTCTACCGGGGATGCCGGGGTTGCCAATGTAGACCTCTTCTTTGACTTGGGAGTTCTTCATCCTGCCGGCGGCCTTGGCAATCGCCATGGGGTCCATCAGTTCGATTTCATCGAAAACGACCTTATCGACCGAGATCCCTTTAAGAGCCGCCGACTCTCCCTCGCCCTCGATGATCTGACCCAACCCTGCACCTCTCATATAAAGGTTGGCCTTACGGATAGTCTTCAATCCGGCGGAGTCGGAAGCCTTTTTACCGGTTTTGATCCACTTCCGTATGGAATAGTTCTCGGCGATGATCGGACCCATGACCCCTTTAGAGTAGTCTTGCATGTCCTTATCGGTGGGGAAGAGGTACAACACGCCGCAAGGTAAATACCCATGGATCATCCCGTGGAACGACTTTAAGTTTTCCGCTAAAGACCCTCCGCCTTGGGCTGACTTCATATAAGCCCTACGACGGAACGTGGACGACATCGGCTCCTTTAGGTACTCACGGTCCACAAATGAGTAATGACCCTTCTGAAGCCGTATCCGGTTGGCCTCAGTGGCCCAATAGCCACAGTCTACCTGGGCGGCGCCTTTTTGTAGATCGGTGTATTTCATGTCAACGCCTAAACTCTCAGCATTACCATAGGTCCGTCGTCATCAGGAACGATATAAAAACTTGAAAAGGAAGTTGTTGCGCACATACCTGTCAACTGAAATTCTTCCCGCCCGAGCTTCCTCAGGGCGTCGTTACATACTTCTGTGGCGGAAACAGGCTTAGGACTCAAAAACCCCAAAGGACTCGCCATCAATGCTTTTAAGACTGTTCTTCGTATCATTGCGCCCTCGTTATTTCACGAATATTCGCCACGTTTATCAAAATCGGACCGGATGAGTGATCGAGCAGTAAAAAACCATTCTTGAAGTTATCAAGCACTTCGTCTAAAGTCTTGGCACCGACCTTACCGACCCTTTCACCGCCACTTGCCATCTTGATTTTGACTAACATCATTTATTCCTCCACACACATTCATGGCAAAGCTCCTGTACGGTGCGGGGAGTCTCGGTCGGGGGTAAATCTCTCTCGCATCTCATACAATTCGTCAAGTCGCCCACGGGTTTCTTGGGGGGCTCAAGTTGCGTTACGTTATGCGTGTCGGGATCCGCAGTCATCCGTGGATGGATTACAGCTGTATGAATCTCCTCAACAAGAGCTAATATATGACCCAGTTTAATTTCGACCGGATCCGGGAGGATTGTGTCCACAACTGCAACATCGCCACCTTGGGGCCGGCCGAGAATTACCGGATTAGCTATATCAATAGTCTCAGCAGACCGCTCACCACGGGGGGCTAATTGGTTGTCCTCACCAGGAACCCCTGATTGAGCAGAATCTTGCTGACTATCACGGTACGCCTTGCTTCGCTTGTCAATCTTTTCTGTCATTATGTTTCTTTCCTATCTTAACTTTCCTTGACATACCTTTCGTTAACGCTCGGAAGTGTGAAAAATGCGCCATGGGACTATCATATCATGACGCCCCGCCCCCTGGGGGGCTTCGACCTTCGTTAGAGCCTTCATACAGCCCTACCATCTCGTGTGCTACGGATTAGCGAACCGTCGCCCTTACTGTCATTACCCTTGTTATTAGCCTCGTATCCCATATTATCCTCTTAGCCTACAACCAATCCTACAACTATAACCACATTAACCCGCTATGGGCACGACGTTGGGCTCTGAGCCGTCTTGTGTCTCACCCCTACTAGCCTGCCATAGCTTGAATTGAGCGTAGTCACGGGCTTGCTCTGCTTCGGTGGTGGTTAGGTCCTTGTGTGTTTCTCCTTGCTCTATTACCTGCTTATCCAGGCCGTAGAGTCTAGCCTTGCCTGTGGTGGCGCTTACCATGGCCGTAGGCTGCTTCTGATCCCGCCCCATCTCTAGGGCTTCGTCGTATTCATCTGCCAGTGATTCCTGCGTAACACCCCTCTTCTCGCGTATCTTAGCCCTTATACTGGCTATTCTCTCCCCTATACCTACTTTCACCGACAGTCTATGTGCTGCTCCGTCTGCGTCTGTGTGGCTGTAGCCGGCCTGTCTGTAAGCCTCTGATGCTGATAGTGTGCCTGTGGCCATTAGTGTGCAGAAGGTCTTTTGTCGGTTATTGAGACGCAAAATGCTCAGCACTCCTTACAGCTTTGTTCCATGCCCTACTACCTGGCTTGACGTGGTTAATTGCTCCATTGTGATCTCCTGAGTTATGCTCTGCATGTGCTTGTAATCGTCATAAGGTATCTTGCCTGGCCACGTCCTTACCTTCTTATGATACAATTGCCGCTCCTTGCCGACTTTAGCCTTGTGCGCTCGACTGCTTCGTCTTGAGGCTGTTGTGTCGCCGGCCTTCTTAGCCCTGTTGCATTGTAAACACTCTTGACCACCATCAGGATACACTATCATTTTAGCTTAGATCCCAGATAAATTCTTCGGTTCCTACTTCTTGCAAGAATAGAAGGTTGCTAGCAATCAGGAAGCTTTGTTTATCGAACCTGCGCATCTTCTAACCACAAACAAGGCCGAGCCGTCGATCATCCGAAATAGCACGCAAACAGATCCTTCGTCACTAATCTGCTTCTGGTATACGTTTGTCGCCTTGTAAGTAGTCATAGTCTTTTCGATTGCTATGCCGAAATTGTACGGCGTTTTGGCATTTGCCGCTATGTAAAAGAAAACGGCCGCCAGCAGTTACTTCGACATAGCTGCGGCAGCCGTTTCAAGTCTCTCTTGCATTATTGTATCGTAGATTTCTTTACGATGAACAGATATGCTTCTCGGGGCGGTTATGCCCAATCGAACTTTGTCTCCACGAACGTCGACGATGATAATTTCCACATCGTCACCGATCATAATCCCTTTACCTGGTTTCCTAGTCAATACCAACATCTGAAATCCCTTTCACAATGACACTCCATTAACGTCCGACAATCACTACGATAAATCACAAACCATGCTCTGTCAATCTTTCTTTTGAAAGTTTTTCCATCCTTTTTCCTGCGTTGTCAAACATATTTCCCCCCAGTTTGCGCACGGTATCTGCTTTCCTGCGTCGTGAGGCTGTGTATTACAAACACTTATGCGATTATTAGATATTTTCTGTTTGACTTATTTTGTTGTATGTGGTAGTTTGTGATTATGACTTGCGCCACAATCCTCACGAATCAAATCACACACAATGCCGCCCGCCTGGGCTTCATCCCTGCTTGGCGCAGGTCATGCCCCGGGCGCGGCGGCTTCTTTTAGAGAGGAATGAATTATGATTATTAACGAGAAAATCTCACAGTTGGCTAAAGAGGCGGGTATTGCTATCGATATGATGGACATCGCCTGCACTCTACACGTTGCCATGCAAGCCGATGAAGTTAAGGACTTGGAAGCCATGCTCGATTTTATGGGCACGACTCAGTTGGGACGTGCAGCTAACGAGCCAGGGTTTATCCTGTCCCAAGTAATGCACGATATTAACGGTTGTCGAGCAAAGCATTTCAACGAACCCGGCAGTGATGTCTTCGTGCCGCGATCACACGACTTTGTCGCAAAGACGGCCTAATAAATCACGCTCGCCCCGCCCGGAGTTACGTTCGACGGGATTCGTAGACCGGGCAGGGACGCCCAAGGGAGTATGAGAAAATGGCAAAGAAAAGAATCACGGTCGCAAAAGCAAAGATATATCCCGCAGTGAACGTACACGTGGAATCAATCCGCGCAAACTGTCCGCTATGTGGTAGAGTGTTGACTCAGGACGGCTGCATGGTAATAGACGTCAATCTGGGATATGTGCGATGCGGGTGTCTTGGTGGTAGTCTCATTAGTATCCCACACTTTGCGCCTAAAAACGTAGACACTAACGAACGATTTGAAACTTGGGACGACTAGCCCTCGAATCAAGCCGATACTTGAATAGAATAGGAGATCAAGTCATGGCAGTATTAAGCAAGACACGCATACAAAAATACATAATTGGAATATATCATGTTTATTACGGTGATGAAAGAATTGGCATTGTTAGAGGTGCTCGGCGGTCCTGGCTTGCCGAAACATACGATATGAGTTATAGCGGGTATCACGAAACAAGGGCGCTTGCCGTGGTTGCCGTGCGTGAGCATTATATCGCTCAATCGTTGTAGTTTTTAACCCTATATGAGAGGTGAGAAAATGCCTGAAACGCTGGTGGCAATTCCCGAACGAAGTCGACCTTTAACCTACTATCAAGGAGAGAACCATGAAGACGACGATTGTAATAATGAGCTTAGTCTGTCTATTGTGCGCTATGGGATGTGCAGCGGGCTCTGCAACTGCCGGTTATGCCATGCGAGCCGGCGTCGCCGATACCTTGAAGCCGGAGGCAGAGGATCGGCTCATTCGCAGGATGCAGGACTGGCACGTAACACAACACGCCAAGCCGTGAGCTCAAACCAGACGGACCGTAGACCGGGCAGGGACGCCCAAGGGAGTATGAGAAAATGATACATAAACCTATCGGCATCAAGCAAGCCGAGCGTATTTATGACGGCCTGCGAGAAATACGTCAAACAGCTACTATGAAATCAATGAACCTTGATTCAGGCACCCCGGGCAATCCAATAACCAAGCTAGTCCGCAAAAAGACACAGCTTTGGCGCGAGTCTTGGTTGGTGGAGCCGCTGGATAATATCATTACGCAGATTCGAGAACAGTGCGGATTTAAGTAAGAAAGCGAGGCAAGGAATATGGACTTAACACCAGAACTTAAAGCAGAAATTGACAGCAAGAGTCACTATGAGCTATTATCACGCATTCGATTTGCTCCATCCGGTGATCCTATGTTTCAGGGAGAAAGTGGGGAATATTGGATCAAGCGACGTTCCGAGTTACAGTCTGCCAATCCAAGCCAGGCAGTTATGGATTCCAAAGCCTTAACCCGTTGATGTTTCTTGTCGCCTCCGGCCCTCGTTGGGCGGCATCTTATCAGGAAAGGAGTATGATTATGCCACTGCAAGCTTGTGATTTACACGAAGACTTCGTGCCGGTATTCTCAGACGAAGTAAGTTGCCCCGCCTGTGCAATAGACGGGAAGTTGGAAATCTCACAGGAACGCATATCGGGACTTGAACAAGAAATCCGTGATATGGCAACCTCTCACTGACGGACCGTAACCGGGCCACGGAAGGCCCATAAGGAGAATGATTATGTCAGTGTATGCGACAATTGATATAAAAATTGAGATCGTCAATACTAGCTACCAATTGACTGTTGACGGCTGGTTCGTGGATACATACAAAACAGTTCCCGCTCTGCAAGAGAAAGTGGCCGAGATTATAACTCGTAAAACACACTGATTAAGGATAAGATTATGCCAGACGAACACACACCGACCACGCAGTTTCATATAAATATATGCCAAGGCTGCTTGGATCTGGAAGGCGAAATGTGTGATACGCCAGAATGTATCTTTTGTCGACGGACAATGAAAGAAGTCTCGGAGTACTTGGACGTCTTACTGATTCGGCCCGTCATTGACGGTGTTCAGGTGGAAGTGATTGAAACCTACAACAAGGACCAGAAGACCGTCGACGCCCTGGTGACAGCGTGCGAAGAATTATCAGGCGACCTCTGCGAAGCAGTTGCGATGCTTAAAGGCGACAGTCTTGTTGCCTGGGAATCGACAATGTCTCGTGCCCAAATAGTTGTCGCTCAAGCGAAGGTGAAGAAATGAAAATTGAAGACCGAGAAGTACATCCCGACAAAAACTACTTGGATCCCGTGACTTACATCCCAGGCCACGCCCAAGGGAATGCCGGCCACAAAGATTGTCAGCCCGGCGTGATTATCAGGATTGCAGAAGGAAATGTGTTCGTACTCTATTGCAATACTCGCACAGTTCAAGCAACGAACCCATCCGGTTTAGTTTGGGGGTGACATGCCGCAGAAACGCAAATGGTCGATGGAGCGAGCGATGATCGGCGGCAAGCCGCTGCGGGATCGGACGACACACGCTACCGAGTGGTATCACATACGCTGCGTCGGCCGGGGCAAGAACAGGATCGTTGTCGAGTTCGTTACGGGGCCGTTTGCCCGGTTCCTGGTGGCGGCGGCAAACGAAATGGAGAAGAAGAAATGAGAGAGATACTATTTAGAGGCAAGCTTAAGAATGGTGAATGGGAGTTTGGATACGTGTTACCCAGTAGAGATTGGAAAAAAGTTTACATTTGGGGATCGCGTGGTCAAATAGCTGAAACCATAAACCAGCCAGAATCATGTCGAGCTATTGGTCTTGTCGAAGTCCTCCCCGAAACCGTCGGCCAATTCACCGGCCTAAAGGACAAGAACGGCAAGGATATATACGAGGGGGATATTCTTAAATATATGGATGGAAAGAATATGGTAGTTGAATGGTGGGATGGGACATGTTCTGGATGGCATATTCATCGCAAAGAGAAAATGGGCAAACATATCCACCACCACATCTACGGCTTATATAATTACGGGAAATTGACTAATTGTAATTACAACCATGAAGTCATCGGAAACGTCCACGAGAACCCGGAACTCCTCGAAGGGGAATCACAATGTACGACCACGACAAAGCAATAGACGGATGCGTAGAGCCGGTGCTGACGGCCCTTGGGCTCGGCGCTATGAAAGCGGCCCTGGACTTGCCGCCGAGAAGCGAGGAACCTTTTGCAACAGAACATGACACGTTGCCCGACGACCCGGAATCAGAAGAAGAAATGTTTTAGCCGGACGGGGCCAAGACACGTAACCATGAACTTGATGAAGATTGGAGACAAAATGAAGACAGTAGTGATTGATGATGTGCAGTACGTGGAGGCAGTCAAGTTAGGCGGTCTCGTTTTAGTGCGAACGTATTCGGCGGGTGTGCATTTCGGAACACTGGAAAGCCGAGAGGGCAAAGAAGTGGTGCTCAAGAATGCACGACGACTGTGGTCATGGCAAGGCGCATGCAGTTTGAGCCAAGTGGCGATGGATGGTGTCGATTTAGTCAACTCGAAAATCAGTGTGCCCGTGCCTCATATCGAATTAACAGAAGCTATTGAAATAATTCCGATGAGCAAAGCGGCTGGGCAAGCGATGATGGGAGCGGTCGCATGGAAGAATTGAAGGAACACTATGGCTATGGCTATGGCTATGGCTCTGGCTATGGCTATGGCTATGGCTTTGGCTTTGGCGATGGCTATGGCTCTGGCTATGGCTATGGCTATGGCTTTGGCTCTGGCTCTGGCGATGGCTTTGGCTATGGCTCTGGCTCTGGCTCTGGCTATGGCTTTGGCTCTGACTTTGGCTATGGCTCTGGCGATGGCTATGGCTCTGGCTCTGGCTCTGGCTCTGGCTCTGGCTATGGCTCTGGCTCTGACTTTGGCGATGGCTCTGGCGATGGCGATGGCTTTGGCGATGGCTCTGGCGATGGCTCTGGCGATGGCTCTGGCTGATTGAACTTGAAGAAAGGTGGTAGCAGGTGATGGATCACGGAATACAATGTCAAGCGTAGACTGGAGACTCTTGAGTGCTGTCAAAAAAACCGGTTTGGTAAAATGATTGACGAGTACGCCACGGAGGGCGACCAGCTTTTTTAGGAAGGACAGGATACAGAAAGTGAGTATCAAATGACATCAATACTAGACATTCTAGGCATGGAAGTAGATCAAGGTACGGGCGGGTACGATCTCACAATCAAGACCGTCAAGAAGCGGACCCAGGTAGATAATCTCTGGTTCCAAGAGGTCATATTCACTGATGGTAAGCATGAAATGCTCGGCGCTATGAAAGCGGCACTGGACTTGCCGCCGCGAGTGGAAGATGAAAAGGAATCGGGAACCGGAAACCGGGAACCGAAGAAAGAAAGGCAGAATAGAAATGGCCGAGGGTATGAAATATCCCAAAGAAGACATCCCGTGCGAAATCAAATTCCGTGTAGGCGACAAAACAGTAAAGATTAGCGATGCCTTGGCACAGTTAACCATCACGCCGTATTTCGGTTTTTGGGGCGTAGATGAAATATGGAAGATGCACTTTGGGGGTGGCGGAAAAGTAGACATTGCTGCCGTAAGAACTTTAGAGTCTTACCCAACCAAGGAGCTTGCCCAGGCATATATCGAAGGCTTCCTTGCCGGCCGTGTAAAGAGAAAAAGGCTCATCGACCGGCAACCCGAGGTGACGGTGAAGCCGAGAGAGGAGGAAGGGGGTACTGCGAATGTATCAGATAGCGATATTGAATAAGATTGATGAAAACACATTGAAGTGTTTTGTTCCAGAAGGATGTCCGGCAACGCCGCGAAAGATGTTTTTGTTAGAGGAGGACGAGTACAATAAATATCTTGACGTGACTCAAATATGGAGAGAGCACAGATCCGAACTTCAGCGCAAGCAGCATGTCCTTACGGAAGCCCTAGAGTTCACCGAAGGCTTACTAGCCAAGGTAAACCGCCTCCAACTCAAAGATTCGACATCGAAAGAGGACATCGAACAAATGCAAACGTTGATGAAAGTATTATCGCCCGACAAGAAGCCGAAATGAACCCCCAACCGAAAACGAAAGACCAGCAAGACCACCGCCACGAGAGACTGAGACACGCCGAGAGAACGGGTGAGTACGTAGACTTCCCCGGTGGTGGGGGAATTCCAATGGAAGTGGTAGATGGGCGTGTGCGGTGTGTGCCAAAGTCTTTAGCGGCGGAGAAGCGTAGAAGGAATATACGAATGGGAAGGAGTAATATTGAACATGGAAACGAAAGAGATAGCTGAATCAGAAGTGGTAGATGCGGTAGATATGCCGATGGAATTGTCGGTATTCGATCCCCTCAAGGCCAAGATACGAGAGGCGAAAGAAAAGAGCGCACTACTTGCTTTCGACTACAAAGACAAGCAGGGTAACAAGGACGCTCGGAGTTGGGTAGCTTACTTGAGAACTCTAAAGGCCCCAGTATCTGAACTCCACAAAACGGGCAAGGCTGAGGCGTTGAAGTATTGCAAGGAATGGGACAGGACCAAAAATGACATAATTACCGGCATCGAGGAAATGATTGAGTTCCACGATAAACCCTTGAGAGAAATCAAGGATGCCGAGAAGAAGGCCGCGGAAGAGATAGAAGCACGGGGGATGCAAGAGGAAATCTGCGAACAAGAAGCAAAGCAGGCAGAGTTCGACGCCGAACAGGCCAAATTGACCGAGAAGCAAGCCAAACTTGACGCGAAAGAGGCAGAGTTCGACCGTAAAGAACGTGAAGCACGTATCGCCGAGGAAGCCAAGAAGAAAGCGAAAGCAGCAGTCGAGCAAGTATTGATTGACACGGAGAAGAGGCGACTCGCTACTATTGCCAAGGCTGAACAGACTCTTAGGGACGCCGAAAACAAGCGACAAAGGCAAGAGGAAGCAGCGGCTCTAGCGGCAGTTAATGCCGAGAACGCCTGCAAGCAGGCCCTCGTTGACGCCGAGAACCGCCGCATCGCCGACGTCCAGCGGGCCAAGGACGAAGCCGCCGCTAAAACAGAAGAACGAGAACAGGCACTTCGCCAAGAACGTCGAGCGGAGGAATCAAGGCTCGCTGAGCAAGAAGCCGCCAAGCAATTACGTATTGCAAACATCGACCATCGACGGAAAATCCATCAAGAGATATTGGTGATGCTGACAGGTATGGGAATGACGGAGGACTTTGGTAAAACATTGATTACCGCCGTCGCCAGTAATCGTATTCCACACACTAAGATAGAGTATTGACAGGTTCCTTTCAGATTGGTAAGTTACCCTTATGAGCTTTGGCAGGCACAATCAAAAGAACTTAAACCTACTGGCCTGCACCGCAGCTTGCCAAAGCCGTAGGCCGGTGGGTTTTGGAGCTTTTGCTATGAAACGGATTAAACTCACACAAGGTTTTTATGCAGTTGTCGATAACGAAGATTACGCTTCCTTGAATCACTTCTCGTGGCAAGCAGCAAGATGCTGTCGTGCAAAAAACTTGAATACATTTGTTGCTGTGCGTAGTTGTTACTGTCCGTTTCTAAAAAAACAGTACACCATTTTCATGCACCGACAAATCATGTCTTGCCCAAGAGGGTTGCAGGTGGACCACATTAACCACGACCAACTAAACAACCGAAAGGAGAATTTGCGTGTATGTACCTGTATGCAAAACATGCAAAACTCACAATCTTACAACAACAGCAGTAGCCGGTACAAAGGAGTGAGTTGGTTCCCCCCAACACGGAAATGGCAGGCGGATATCAGAGTGAACAAAAAGAAAATACATCTGGGATGCTTCCTAGATGAACATGAAGCGGCAAAGACTTATGATGTGGCCGCCAAGAAACATTTCAAAGAATTTGCAAATACTAATTTTTAGAAAGAGAGGTGTATTATTAATTTTGCGACAGTAGATCAATGTAAGGGCCAAATGGACGGCCAGTATGCAGCAAAAACGTCGATATTCGCTACGTTCACCGAAATTAACGGGCAGACCTTGACGACAAACCAGAAGCCGACCGTCAAGGTCAAGCTCACAGACGATCAGGGAGTAAGTCATACGGTTCACCTGTACGGAAACAGCCTACCTAATGCTAATATGCTGAACCAAAGGTCAGGTTTCGATCTATCGTCATTTGACGGGCAAGGGCAGGGCGGTGCGTATGTCGGCTATCAGGGATTTTGGAATAGCGGTGCGCAAACAAACCAGCAGCCGCAAGGACAGCCCCGGCAACCCACCCCACAGAGCCGTCAGCCTGCGCCACAAGCCCGTCAGCCTGCGAACGCCCAACCGGCGGACAAGCCTGTTGACTGGGACGGTAAGCAGCAACGGGAATTCAGGAGCCACGCTATTCACTCTGCCACACTTCTCGTCGTAGCACTCGCTGAGGTCAATAAGGAATCGCGGGGAATGAGTCCTGAGTTGGTCGTCCAAATGGCCGAGACTTACGTGAAGTACGTCTACAATGGTCGTGAGTCTGTGCCTAACCGTGAACCGGCTGATGACGGGGGATACGGCGAACCGCCGGTCGGGGACTCGGATCTTCCGTTTTGATCTAAGGAGTAAGAGATATGGCATGTAAACATACAATCCAAACGCCAGTAGATGAAGACGGTTGTTGTGTGTCTTGCGGTGAAGATTTGAATGTGATCGTATTCGAGCAACATTGTGGCAAGTGTCCCATTATAGCCGCAAATACTGACTCCGAGATGCAGCAGAGCTTGTTGGATTTAAGGGCCGAGAATGAGAAGCTGAAGGTCGATATAATCGCATTGCAGACGGATCTTGAAATGAGTCGCATGAAACTGGATTAAGGAGTAAGGAATATGGCACATTGGAATGGAAAAGAAATGGTACACTTTGCGACGAAGCCATGCAAGACTCATCCTAAATGGGATGTGATTGATTGCGGCTGCTGTGCTGGTATCGAATGGGGTGGCGAAGAACCTCGTGAATGCCGAACGTGCAATAGCACAGGAGTAATCTATCAACATAGAAAATCAGGCGTGACTGCCGAATATCCCGGTGGGCCTTTTACTTAGGAGTAAGGAATATGGATGGTAAAGAATGCAAAGGTTGCGTAGTACTTATAGCTGAGAACGCGAAGCTGAAGGGGGAACTTGAGCAGGCCCACGACCAGGTTCAGGGATTGAATAACGACATCAAGTCATTAGAAGACGCAATGGCAAGGGGTAAGTAAGATGGCAGATTTACATATTGTTCATGAAGCTATTGAAAAACGGATCAAGTGGCTGGAAGATATAACGAAGAGATTGGACGACGTCGGCAATATCAAAGCTATTGCTCTTGGAGACTACGATAAAGCCATTGCAATAGCGACGGCCAAGCTCGCACTCGGGACGGTAAAGGAAGTATGCGGCGTGGCCATTGACGGCAAGCCTCCGGCTACACTCATCAAGAAATTGGCCGAAGGTATGTGTTCCGATGAGCGGGTGACCCAGGAAATAGCAACGAACGCCTACAAGAGCATTATCACGAAAATTGGCGTACTGTCGGCTACGCTGAACGCTAAACAGTCGATATTCAGGCACATTTCCTAAAAAGTATTGACAGACTCCAAGAAAGAGTTATAAACATGGTATGCTACGTAGTACAAAAACAATCATGGCCAGCCGGAGGCACATCGGGCTCTTGCCCATACTGCGTAGCAACTCCGGCTGGTTCTTTTTTGGAAACTGCCATGAAACTCTTAAAATGCTCCACCTGTAAAGAACAAAAGCCAGAAAACGATTTCACAATAGACCGACACTGTATACATGCAAACCGTGGACAAAGGAGTTACTTCTGTCGTGATTGTGAGCACGTAAACAGACGAAAATACTTGGCTGCAAATCCGCATATTCACGAAAAAATGAAAGCATATAAACGACAACAATACAAAGAACGCGCTCCTGAGTTAATTTTACGAGCACGAGAAAATCGTTACGTTAAAATGTATGGTATTACGATAGAAGACTATGATGCGATGTTGGTCAAGCAAAATGGCAAGTGCAACATTTGTGGCGGCAGTAAGGCAAACAGAAAACAAAGACATTTCCATGTAGATCATAACCACAAGACAGGCAAAACACGTGCATTGCTCTGCGGCAAGTGTAATCAAATGATCGGGCTTTGTAGGGAGGACCCAATGATACTGCAAGAAGCAATTAACTACTTATTCAGACATCTACAGTGAGCTTTTTTTACAAGTGAATAGAGTTGTGTTGGTGGCTGCGTCGTGACTCCGAGCTTTCGAGCGGCAGAGATTAACTGTCTTCGCCCACCAGCACTTTTTAAGAAGTTGACAGGTCAATATATTTCGAGCGGGACGTAGCTTGCCCGACAAACAAGAAAGGGGGTGCAATATGTGCAGGAAGCTGTAGTCACCTGGGCGGCGGTCGTATCACCAGATACCTTCTTGCCGCCGCCCGCTAAAATCAACGCGAGCGAATCGCTTAAAAGGAGATAGAAATGGATACGCATAATTTGACAAAACTAACGACGCAATTGGAGCGCACACAGGAACAGCAAGAAAAGATTGCCAAACTATTTGGATACGATACGCTTGACGAGGCTGACCTGAAGCACGAGCGTATCAGGAGCGATGTAACTGTAGAATTTGGTGGACCATGTACTCATGTAAAAATTACCATATTGACACGCGATGAGCATACAAAAATGCGAATTTGCTTGGATGCCGTTCTTGCAAATAGAGTTACTGTCGTAGAAACTGCCATAAGAAAACAGGCACAACAATTATGACGCAAAATCAACGCGAGCGAACACGCCAAGGAAGCTACACAGCACGGCAAGGAGGCCGGCTCGCTTTTATTAACAGAATA